>ULOC01022296.1_pt1 | contig 10935 bp, 10 predicted proteins | sample 1952181 | NCBI WGS metagenome assembly ULOC01 (sample SAMEA4835592, study PRJEB28245) | human gut metagenome | biome: gut microbiome; material: fecal sample | place: Denmark | collected 2008
TGTGATATATATAGACCTGCCGCAATAGAACAATTAAAACAAATAGGTAAAGAACTTAATATACCTGTGTATTCTGAAGATAGTAAAGATGCTGTTAGTATTGCTAAAAATGGTGTTTGTTATGCTAAAGAAAATGGATATGATTATGTTTTAATAGATACAGCAGGTAGACTTCATATAGATGATAAATTAATGGATGAATTACAAAGTATAAAAAATCTTGTAAAACCAGAAGAAACATTACTTGTAATTGATTCAATGATGGGACAAGATGCGATTAATGTAATAACAGGTTTTAATTCAAAAATAGATTTAACAGGTGTAATTTTAACAAAACTTGATGGTGATACAAGGGGAGGAGTTGCTTTATCAGTTAGACATTTAACAAATGTTCCAATTAAATTTATTGGTGATTCTGAAAAGATGGATGGAATTGATTATTTTTATCCTGATCGTATGGCATCTCGTATTTTAGGAATGGGTGATATTTTATCAATTGTAGATAAAGCAAATGAAGTAATTGATGAAAAAGAAGCAGAAAAATCCCTTAAAAAAATGCAAAAAGGAAAGTTTGATTTAGAAGATTTTTTATCACAAATGAAACAAATAAAAAAATTAGGACCACTTGAAAATCTTTTAAAATTAATACCTGGTGCTAGTAAAATGGGACTTAATAATGTAAATATTAATCCTAAAGATTTAGCACATATCGAAGCTATTATTTTATCAATGACACCTTATGAAAGAAAACATCCTGAAATATTAAAAGCATCAAGAAAAGAAAGAATTGCTAAAGGTAGTGGAAGAAATGTAATGGAAGTAAATAGATTACTTACACAATTCGAACAATCTAAGAAAATGATGAAAATGCTTTCAAATGGAAATATGAAATTACCATTTTAAAAATAAATAAAAGAATTATAAAGGGTGTATTTGTTTATGAAAGAAAATAAAGAAAAATTAAATTTAAAGGAAGCTTTAAAAAATTTAAAAAGAACAATTAAATATTTAAAGCCATATAAAAAACAAGTTTTTTTAGATGTTTTATTAACACTTATAATAACAGTTCTTAGTGTACTTGGACCTTTATTAAGTGCTAAACTTATGATTTATTTAACAAATGGTAATTTAAATAAAATTTTCATAATTGCTTTAATTGTTTTAATATTTGAAGTATGTGAATGTGTTTTTCATAATTTAAATCATTTATTATTTTCTAAAATGAATGAAAAAGTAGTTTTAAGTATTCAAATGGAATTATTAAAAGAAATATTTAATCTTGAAACAAAAGAATTTGATAAAACCAATTCAGGTATTTTTATTGAAAGATTAAGAAGAGATACAAGAGATATATCAAGAATATTTTCTTCTTTAAATACAAGTATTTTTTCAGCTTTATCGAGTCTTGGTGTTTTAATAACAATATTTGCTTTAAATAAAATAATGTTTTGTTTTATGATATTTAGTATGATATGTAAATATATAATTCAAGAAAGAAGAACTGTAAAAGTAACAAAATTAAGAGAAAAATATCATGAATTAGAAGAAAAAAATACAGGCTTTGTTAATGAATTTATTCGTGGAATGAGAGATATTAAAGTTTTAAATTCTAAAGAAAACTCTATTGCTTTAATTGAAGAAAATGTAAATAAGGTAATAGATAATAAATTAGAAACAGCAAAGGTAAGTTTTAAATTTGATGTATTTGCTGATAATACTTATAGTATTTTAAAATTTTTACTTATAGTTTTGGGATGTATTTTAGTTAGAATAAATAATTTAACAATTGAAACATTTATTATAATATATATGTATAAAAATGATGCTTTTTATTTAATTAATGAAATTACAAGAACAATTGATCTTTTAGAAGATTTTAATGTTTCTGCTGTTAGAGTATTTGAACTTATAGATAAAGAAAAGTATAAAAAAGAGCATTATGGAACGATTCATATTAATAAATGTTTAGGAAAGATAACTTTTAAAAATGTTAATTTTTCTTATAATGGTAAAAATAAAGTATTAAATAATGTTAATTTTGAAGCATTACCTAATCAAACAATTGGATTTGTAGGTAAAAGTGGAAGTGGAAAAACGACTATTTTTGCTCTTATTAATAAGATGTATAATGTAGATAATAATATGATATTTATTGATGATTATGATATAAATAGTTTAGATGAAGCATCAATAAGAAATAATATTTCACTTGTTATGCAAAATCCATATATATTTAATATGAGTATAAAAGATAATTTAAGAATTATAAATAAATCTGCTAGCGATAAAAAAATAAAAGAGGTATGTAAGATAGCATGTATTCATGATTTTATTATGTCGCTTCCTAATAAATACGATACAGTTGTAGGAGAAGGTGGAGTTGTTTTATCGGGAGGTCAAAGACAAAGACTTGCTATAGCAAGAGCACTTTTAAGACAAACTAAAATAATTTTATTTGATGAAGCAACAAGTGCTTTAGATAATGAAACACAAAGTTTAATTCAAAAGTCAATTAATAATATGAAAGGTAATTATACAATGTTAATAATAGCACATAGATTATCTACGATTATTAATTCAGATAAAATTTATTTTATAGATAATGGAAAAGTAATAGATGAAGGAACACATGAAGAATTATTACAAAAAAATAAAGAATATAAAAATTTATATGAAATGGAAATAAAAAAATGTAGCTAACTTAAAGCTACATCTAAAATCATCATAAAAGAAAATCCAATTAAAGTAAATAGGGCCATAAGCTCTTTTTTCTTGTTCGTTTGACTTTCTGGTATTAATTCTTGAACTACAACATATATCATGGCACCTGCAGCAAAGGCAAGTAAATAAGGAAGCAGATATCTAACTTTAATTACTAAAATTGCTCCGAGTACTCCCGCTATGGGTTCAACTATGCCACTTAATTGTCCTAAAAAGAATGCTTTCTTTCTTGAAAATCCTTCTCTTAAAAGAGGAAGTGAAACAGCAGTACCTTCAGGAAAATTTTGAATACCTATTCCTAATGCTAAAACACAAGCAGTTGTAGTTGTGGCACCATCAAGGCCATATATAATAGATCCAAACGCTACACCAATTGCCATGCCTTCTGGAATATTATGAAGTGTTATAGATACAACTAACATTATTGCTCTTTTTAAACTGTTTTTTTCTTTTTTATCTTTCCTTTCTTTTTTAGTGGAGATTTTATCATATAATTTATCCCCAATAAAAAGAAGAATCCCTCCACCCATAAATCCAATAAAAGCAGTTAACCACGCATTTAAATTTAAACTAGTAGCCATTTCAATTGATGGACTAATAAGTGAAAAAAAGGATGCCGCGATCATAACTCCTGCAGAAAAACCAAGCATTGCATCAAGTAAATTCTTATTTATTTTTTTAAAACAAAATACAAGCGCAGCTCCAAGTGCTGTTATACTCCATGTAAATAAAGTAGCTATTAATGTTTGCTCAATACTATTTAAATTATTAAAAAATTCTAACATAATTCCTCCAAAAACTATAATAATATATGATATTTATTAATAAATTGCTACATAGATTAAAACCTATAAATAAAAACTAGGTAATTTACTTATACATAAAATTAAATTTTTCATATCATAAAATTAGATAGGGGGATTTAAAATGTTTAATAATAGATGTGGTAGACAAAACTTTATGGCAATGCCAAGTCAAAATGGTTTAATTGATATTGATAACAATACAGGAAATATAGATATAGATTTTGCTCAAACTCAAGCAACTAATCAAAATGATACTATGACTGCAGTAACTTCTAATGCTCCAATTATGGAACCTATGCGTGAAAGAGTAGTAAACAGAACTATAGTTCATAATGTTCCACATGTTTGTCCAATAAGAACAAGAATAGTTAATCATCATGTTTATCAACATACTTATCAACCAAGTTATACTTGCTGTGAAGAAAATGTATGTGAACATGTACAATGTGGTTCTTGTTGTAACTATTAAAAGACCTTTGGTCTTTTTACTTTTTATTAATAAAAATACTTTTAAAGGTATTTTTTTATTGGTATAATATAAATATAGATAGGAAGTGATTTTTTTGTGAAAGCATTAGTATTAGGTGGCGGTGGTGCTAAAGGTAGTTATGAAGTAGGAGTTTTTAAAGCACTAAGAAAACTTCATATGAAATTTGATATTGTAACAGGTGTATCTATTGGTTCAATAAATGGAGCTTTTTATGTTGCTAACGAATATAAAAAATGTCTAAAAATGTGGCAAAAAATAACAACATCGGATTTGTTTGATGTTGCAATAGGAAGTAAGATGTCAAAAGAAGATATAAAACTTCTTGTAAAACAAATGTCTTCTGGAGGAATTAGTTTTTCTAATGCTTATAATTTTCTTAAAAAAAATATTAATGAAGAAAAAGTTAGAAAATCTAAAATTGACTATGGACTTGTTACAGTATCACTTACAAATAAAAAGCCAAGATTTTTAACTAAAGAACAAATACCATATGGAAAACTTGTTGATTATATTTGTGCAAGCTCTATTTGTTATCCTTTCGTACACGCCCAAGATATAAATGATGAAAGTTTTATTGATGGAGGTTTTTATGATGGCATTCCTATTAATCTTGCCATAGATATGGGAGCAACTGAAATACTTGCAGTTGATTTATCTGTTTTAGCTATTAATAAAAAACCAAAAGATAAAAATATAAAAGTAGATGTTATAAAAATGAAAGATAAAACACCACTTACATTAACTTTTACAAAAGAATATGCTAATAAAAATATAAAATATGGTTATAACGATACAATGAAACATTTTAATAAATTAGATGGTAAATTTTATACTTTTAGAAAAAATGATTTAGATAAATCATATAATGAATTAAATAAATATTTTGTTGAAATTTTAAAATCTACTATTTTAAATGAGCCAAAAAATAAAATAGTTAATGAACTATTTAGTATTGCTAAGATAAATAAATTATTTGTAAAAATAAAATATAATCATGATTTTAAAGAAGAAGTAGAAGAAGCTTTAGAACATCTTGGAGTATTATTTGATATTCCAAATGAAAATATTTATTCAATAAAAAAATATAATAAATTATTAATAAGAAAAGTTAAAGAACTTAATTATATAAAAATAAATAAAAATTTAAAAGATAAGTTTTTAATAGGGTATATGTATAATAAATATATGAAAAGTGAAAATAAAGAAGAAATAATAAAAGAAATGTATAATTTATCTTTAATATTTCCAAGAGAATATCTTTGTACTGTATACTTAATAGCTATATCAAAAAAACATAGTTTGTTTTTAAAAGCAGATGGTATTTATGATGATATTTTAAAAGAGTTAAATGTAAAGTAAACACTTTAGTAAAATAATTTGTCTAATTTTGTCAAATTTATTGTAAAATAATTTTAAGTGTTTTATTATAATATTGGGGAGTGTGATACATATGATATATCCTTCAATTGATAAATTATTAAATGTTGTAGATAGTAAATATCGTTTAGTTCATCTTGCAGCTTTAAGAAGTGATGATATAAGAGAAAATAATAATTTACAAAAAAATGAAGAAGATTATGTTTCTAAAAAGAATATAGGAAGGGCACTTGAAGAAGTAGCAGACAATTTAATTATAATAAAACAACCAGAAGAAAAAAAATAACCCGAAAGGATTATTTTTTTTGTGCTATTTCTTTTGTATTTTTCCAAATCATAATCATAATTAGGAAACCTTCATAAACTAGTCTAATTATAATTGGACCAAAGATTAAAGTTGCTATAAATTTCCAAAAACTTATTTCAATAAACGCGAATGATACTAAAATAACATAAATTGTACCAATTAAATATAATACTTTTAAAATTGGTTCAATAATCATTATTCTAAAATCAAGTAATTCTTTTAAAGTTACAAGTTTTTTACTTAATCCTTTATTGTCTTTCTTAATAAATAAGAAATAAGTTAGAATTCCTCCAACAATTGCTAATATAGCAGCAACTATTATCCAAATAACTGCACCGCTTGTAATAGTAGCAGAACCAATGTTATTTGAAGAACCACCAATATAATCATAATCATACATAAAAACAAACACTCCTTTCTAATTATATGTTAACATTAAATATCATAAAATACAAGAAAAATTTATTTGACTAAACACTTTTATTGTACTATATTAAATTTATATGAAAAACATTTAAATTTATGAAAAGAGGTATGTATGAAAATAATAAAGTATAAGAAATTACCAGGTAATAAATATAAAATAACTTTAGATAATAATGACATAATCCTTTATGAAGATATTATTATAAAAAATATGATTTTACTAAAAAAAGAAATAAAAGAGAATGAATTAAAACAATATTTAGATGAAAATATTTTTTATGAAGCTTATTATAAAGCATTAAATTATTTAAAAGTAAAAATGCGTAGTACAAATGAAATAGAAAAATATTTAGCCAAAGAATTTAACAAGGATTTAATAGAAAAAATAATTCTTAATTTAACTAAAGAAGGCTATTTAAATGATGATTATTTTACAAAATGTTATATAAATGATTCGATAAACTTAAAAAATATTGGACCTAATAAAATAATTCATGAACTTGAAAAATTAGGAATAGATAAAAGCATTATAGATAAAAATATTAAAGTATTTACTAGTGAAAAAGAAGAAGAAAAAATAAAAAAAATAATAGATAAAAAAGTTAAAACTAATAAGAATAAATCAGTATATAATTTAAAAAATAATATAAAACTTAATCTTATTAATCAAGGATTTAACGTTGAAATAATAGATAAAAATATTAATAATATTAACTTTGATGAAACAAGTATTTATGAAAAAGAATATAATAAGTTATATAATAAGTTATCTAAAAAATATACTTCTTATGAATTAGAACAAAAAATAAAACAAAAACTTTATCAAAAAGGTTTGTTTAAATAAAAATATGTGAGATAAATCCCACATATTTTTATTTATTATTAGAATTATTAGAACTAGTTTTTAATTTAGACATATAAGTATTAAAATCGTCATTTAATTTATCATCATGAATTTCAACACCATATTCTTTTCTTAATTCTTCAAGTTTTTTATAGAATAAAGCACTATCTTCACTTAATTTTTTTGTAACAAGTGTTTCTTTAATAGTAGTTTTAACATCTTTAAGTTCAGGTTTTTTCTTTTCATCAGTTTTATAGATTATATGATATCCATATTTAGTTTTAACTGGAGTAGTTGTATATGTTCCTTTTTTAAGATTATATGCTGCTTTTTCAAATTCTTCAAGCATATCACCAGTATTAAACCATCCTGTATCGCCACCTTTGTCTTTAGTAGCTTTATCAGTTGAATATTCTTTAGCAAGTTTATCAAAATCTTCACCATTATTTAATTTTTTAATAATATCTTTTGCTTTATTTAAAGCTTCTTTTTCTTTATTATTTTTTTCTTCAGCAGTCATTCCATCAAGGGTATCAATAGAAATTAAAATATGTTTAGTTCTAATATCTCCAAAAATATTTTCATCGTAATATTTTTGAATTTCTTTATCAGTTAACCCTTTTTTAACTAATTCTTTAACTGCTTCATTTCTTCTGTAAGAAAGTGAAACAAATTTTTCAAATTCAGTTTTTGATTCTAATCCATAATAATAAGCAATTAAATATTCAAAAGTTGTATTATATTTTTTAGCAGAATCTTCAACTTCTTTAACTTTTTCCTTTATATATTCTTTTTCTTCTTTACTAGTGTCTTTGTATTTGTCACTTAAAATCATTTCATCAATCATGTCTACTAGAACACCAACACCATATTTGTCTTTAATTTTTTCATAAAATTCAGTTACAGATATATTTTTATTATTACTTGTAACAATTGCATCTTCACCATTTTTTAAAACTGGTACTTTTCCACATCCTACAAGTGAAAAAATTAATAAACCTGAGATAAGAATTTTACCACTATTTTTAATTATTTTGTTCATAATTATATCCTCCTTCAAATAGTTACATGTTTATCTTATCAAAAAAATAAAAAAAATACAATAATTTAGTCTTTTATATACACAAATTTCACAAAAACCCATAAAATAATTTAGAACAATAAAAAAGGAGGAGTTATTTATGAATTATGTATCATCATCAGCAATCGTATTAGTTTTATTTATCTTACTAATTATAATACTAGGTGCTTGGATTTAAGGGGGTGTATGTATGAAAAATAATGAATGCTGTAATGAAAAGAATGTAAAACATACAGGAAGTGGTTTACTAATTATTGTTGTTTTATATATCTTACTTGCTATAATTTTTAGTTCATTTGGAACTAATAATAATGTATGTTGTTATTAATAAAAATATTATATAATTTTAAAAAGAGGTTAACCTCTTTTTAATTTTGTAATATTTCATATATTTCTTCAACTGATTTACTAAAGTTATTTTGATAAAAAGGAATTAAATGTAAATGATAATGTTTAACTTCTTCTAAAACACCATTATTTTGGATTATTCTTAAACCATCATAATTTAATTTTTTCTTTAAAAGAGTAGTTAATTTTTTACTGATTAAAAAAATATGATTTAAAGTTTCTATAGGAATATCATTAATATCAATATAATGATTTTTTGGTATTATTAAAGTATGTCCTGGTCTTTCAGGATTAATATCTAAAAATACCTTTACTATTTCATCTTCATATAAAGTATAACTTGGTATTTCATTATTTATTATTTTACAAAAAATACAATTATTCATATTTCCCTCACTTCCTTATATTTATTATAAAATAAAAATAGTTTTTTTAAAAGTTTAAAATGTTTTAATTGACTATAAAATGTACATAATATATAATAATATTAGAATAAGGAAGGGATAATTATGAGTAAAAAGTTTCCTATTAACTTCAAAAAGGGTAATAATAATTTAAGTATTAAAAAAGAAGAAAAAAATAATGTGGATGAATTAGGATTAAGTACTTTAAAAAGTAATGAAAAAGAAGGATATAGTCCATTAAATGATGATATGAAAACACATTATGCTAACATTAATGATTTAATAAATAATAAAAAAGATGATATTCCTGCTGTTAGCGAAGAAGTAAAAGAAGAAGTAGGAGTTAATAATGATATAGATAATAGTAATATTAATAGTAATAATGATATTGATAAAACAACTGTTGTTTCTTTAGATGAAATTGATAATGAGTTAGATAAAATAAATAAAAAAGGGCAACCTTTCTTCTTTAATAATAATTTTATGAATAAAAATAAGGAAGAAGAGAAAAAAGAAAATAACAATATAAATAATACTATATCTGATAATGTAAGTAGTATGCCATTAAATAATGCAAATAATAATTATCCAAAAGAAGTTGATTATGAAGAAGAAAATTTAGGGTTTATTAAAAACCGTAAAATAAATAAAAAGCTTTTGTTAATAATAGGAATAATATTTTTTATATTAATTTTAGGATTAATACTTTATTCTATGTTAAAACCAGGAACGCTTAATAATATATCACTTTCATTAAATGATATAGTTTACTATGGAGAAAATAATAGTTTTAAAGTTACCGCTATTGGTAAAAATAATTTAAGAAAAACAAAGTATACGTTTACTGTTAATAATGACATTGTGTCAATGAAAAATGAAAATATGATAGGCAAAAAAGTTAATAACAGTTTATTTGCATATAAATTAGGAAGTTTTAATATTGAAGTAATAGGAAGTTATAAAGATGTAAGTAAAAAGTTAAATAAAAACATAACAGTATGCAAAAGATTAAGTGAAGAAAGTATACCACAAAGTCAAATTATTGCGTATTTTAATGAAGAAAGTAGTTTAAATATTAATCTTGGTGATGATATCTGCTATAAAAATATCACTTTTGAAATTGAAGACACATCAATCGCAGAAATAAATGAGAATAGGGTAATTAAAGGGAAAACAAAAGGGTATACCTCTTTAATAATTAAACAAAATAATAATACTTTTAAAATAGATCTTAGAGTAGTTGATAAAAGTACTGTTAATTTAGTGGAAAGAGTTTATTTAGAAAATATTGAAGATAGCATAGTTATGAATGTAAATGATGTTCAAATATTAAAACCTACTATTATACCGGTAAATGCTACGGATAAAAATATTAACTTTTCATCAAGTAATGAGAAAATTGTATCTGTAAATAACAAGGGTGAAGTTAAAGCGTTAAATAAGGGCAGTGCTAAAATTATTGTAAGATCTAATGATGGTGCTTATACAAATACTTTAAATGTTATTGTAAAAGGTTCTAATGATACAGAAATAGAAACATTTAGTCCTGTAAGTGTTACAATAAAAAGTAATAATGCTAATAAAAATATTGCTAATGTAAATAATTTAATAATATTAAATGCTAAATTTGATAGAAAGTTAAGTTTTGTTCCTAAGGTAAATGTATTTAATAAAGATATAGAAATGGTATGTTCTTCAACCGATGAACCTACGTGTATTGCCACAATTAAAGTGGATAATAATAGTACTAAAGGTAAAGTTAATTTTGTAATAAAAGATTATAAAGATATAAATGATATGATAGGAAATGAAGTAAATACTACTACTGATAGTAGTGAAGTAATTATTAAATAAAGTATGTATATGCATACTTTTTTAAATTTCTAAAATTTTAGATGTTTTTTTAAAAATTGGTATAAAAAATATTTGAAAAATGAAAATTAAGTCTTAAGATGAATTTTAAAATTTCATCTTTTTTAATGCTTGAAAAATGAGATTCGTGGCATTTGCAAAGCATTTTTATATATGTTAACCTATCTAACTGGAGGGCTTATATGGAAAAAGATTATAAAAAAGAATTAATAAAGTTAGTTGAAAAAACAGAAGTTAATAAAGGATATCATGATTATTT
>ULOC01041702.1_pt1 | contig 10881 bp, 10 predicted proteins | sample 1952181 | NCBI WGS metagenome assembly ULOC01 (sample SAMEA4835592, study PRJEB28245) | human gut metagenome | biome: gut microbiome; material: fecal sample | place: Denmark | collected 2008
TTCACTCCACTTCATTACTTATTGTGGAGCAAATTATTTTTTTTATGTATTAAAGTATTTTTTCTAATAAAGTAACTATATAAAATATAAAATGTTTAGGTAGATCCTTAGTATAAAGTAAAATACTAATTCTTTTATTAACATATTTTATATTAAATGATCTTGATAAATTCATTGCCTCAATTAAAAGTTTATCTCCTTTAATACCATTAGATATTTCTTCGGGTAAAGTAATTTCAATACTTCTATCAGTTTGAACAACTTGTTTAATATTATATTTTTTAGCAAGCTTTTCAAACCACTCTTCATACATATAAACGAGCATATCATCAGTTACTTTTCCAAATCTATCTTCAAGTTCATTCTTAATTTCTAACATCTTTTCATAAGAATCGATTTCATTAATCTTTTGATGTATTTCAATTTTAATATCTTCATCAGTTACATAAGAATCACTTATATGAGTACTCACATTTATTAAAGCTTGTGTATCAGTATCTTCTTCTTCAACAAACTCACCTTGTTGACGTTTAATTTCATCTTCAATCATTTTCATATATAAAGAAATACCAACACTATCTACGAACCCTGCTTGAGATGCTCCGAATATATCCCCGGCACCTCTTAGACTTAAGTCTCGCATTGCAATTTTATAACCACTACCAAGTTCAGTAAATTCTTTTATAGTATTAAGCCTTTTAATTGCAATATCATTTAACATTTTATTTTTTTCATACATCAAATATGCATATGCAATTTTATCACTACGACCAACACGACCTCGAATTTGATAAAGTTGACTTAAACCAAAATTTTCTGCATCGTGAATAATTAAAGTATTTACATTTGGAATATCAATTCCATTTTCTATTATTGTTGTGCATATTAATATATCATATTCATAATTAATAAATGAAGACATTATATTATCTAGTTCGTCCTTTTCCATCTTACCATGAGCAAAAGTAATTCTTGCATCAGGTACAATTTCATGAATATGATTCATATATTTTTCAATAGTTTCCACTCTATTGTAAAGAATAAATACTTGTCCTTTTCTAGCTAGTTCTTTATAAATTGCATCTTTAATTAAAAAGTCATCTTCTACTGCTACATAAGTTTGAACTGGATATCTATTAACGGGTGGAGTATCAATAATTGATAAATCTCTAAGTCCTGACATCGCCATCTTTAAAGTTCTAGGTATTGGTGTTGCACTTAGAGTCAAAACATTAACATCGCTTTTCATAGTTTTTATTTTTTCTTTATGGGTAACTCCGAATCTTTGCTCTTCATCAACTACAAGCATGCCCAAATTCTTACAAACAATATCATCACTAAGTATTCTGTGTGTACCAAATAGTATATCAATTCTACCATTTTTTAAATCATCAAGTATTTTATGAGTTTCTCGAGCACCTATGTGTCGATTTAATAAAGCAATTTCTATTGGCCAATTTTTAAATCTTTCCTTAGCAACATTATATTGTTGTTTTGAAAGAATGGTCGTAGGGCATAAATAAAGCACTTGTTCATTATTTAAAACTGCCTTAAACATTGCTCGCATTGCTACTTCAGTTTTGCCAAAACCAACATCACCACATAATAACCTATCCATTGGATTATTTTTTTTCAAGTCATTATTTATTTCTACGACTGCTTTCTTTTGATCTGGAGTTAAATTATATTTAAATTCACTAGCAAATACATCTTCTTCAGGATAATCACTATAAGGTTTCTTTTTTAATTCTAATCGTTTTTTATAAAGTAGAATTAATTCTCTTGAAATATCTTTAACTTTTTCAGAAATATATTTCTTAGTTTTTTCCCAATTAGTACTCCCAAGTTTATTAAGTTTAGGTTTAACACCATCTTTACCAGTATATTTATAAATTAAATCTATTTTTTCTACAGGCACATAAATTTTATCTGTACCTTCATAATAAATTGTTAAAAAGTCTTTTTGAACACCACGAACAGTTAAAGTCGTTATTCCTTGATAAATACCAATTCCATGTGATATATGAACTACATAATCGCCTTTTTCTAATTGATTAAAATCTTTAATTCTTTTACCAACATGAAAATTATTTTTATAAACTCCTTTGACTAATTTTACATCTTCAATATCATTTTCAGAAATTACCACATACTTATCAAGTATAAATCCATGTGATAATTCTTTCATGACTATATTTGCACTAGGGATTATCTTTAATAATTTCTTTTTTTCATTATTATTACTTAAATAAAAATAAACTATCTTTCCGTCTTTAACCCAATTATTATAATCACTTGTTAATTTTTCAAAATTTTCTTTATAGTTTATTACACTTTGAGCCTTTAAATCAAGGCCTCCGGTTGAAAATAAATTAACAAATATTTTATCATTATCTTTTATATCATCAAAAGAATACATAATATCTTCACTAATATTATTGGATTCTTTATATTCAAGTATATCATCATACAAATGTGTAAATGAGGCATCAATCTGTGATTTATCTACATAAACCACCAAAGGGTTATTAGCATAATCAAATAAAGAATTTTTATCACTTGATACAATTTCATCAATTGCTTTTATTTTTATAGACGAAATATCTTCCATTGACATTTGCGTATTTTCATTAAAATATTTTATATTATCTATAACATTTCCATCAAATTCAATTCTAATCGGATGTTCAAAATCTATCGGATATAAATCTAAAATAAAACCACGAACAGCATATTCACCAGACATTGTAACTAATGATTCACGATGGTAACCAAGTTCATCAATTTTACCTACTAACTCATCTCTTTTTATAACATCATTTTTATTTACATCAAAATAATTTTTAATGTCTTTACTAGGTAAATATTTTAAATATCCCATTAAATTAGTTACAATTATATATTTTTTATTATCTTTTATTTTATCTAATGTCTCCAACCTTTTATACTTTAATTCTGGGCTACTTGCTATAATCATTGATGATAAAAAATCATCCATTGGAAAAAGTAATGTATTTTCATGTATTTTAACTAATTCATCATATATTTTATTAGCTTCAAACAAAGAACTAGTTAATACGATAATATTTCTATCATATTTTTGACTCAATTTTTCCACGAAAAAAATGTTTAACTCATTTGTTAAACCAGATATTTCTGTTCCAATTTCGTATTTAAAATATTCGTCTAAAAAATTCATATTACCTCTTTATTTAGTATTATAAACATTCATTGTTTTATCTATTCCTACACTTATAAATGAATCTATTATTTTTCCAAAAGTAATAAATTCACTATTTAATGTTTGTAACTCTATCTTACTAAATTTACCTAACACATAATCTATAACTTGATCTTTTTTAACACTTCCAATTCCAACCTTCAGCCTTGAAAAATCTTGATTTCCTAAAGAACTAATAATAGATTTTATACCATTATGGCCTCCACTTGATGAATGACATTTCAATTTATAATCTCCGACATTTAAATCTAAATCATCTTGAATAACTAAAATATCTTTCATATCTATGTTAAAATATCTAACAAATTCACCAACAGCCTTACCAGAATTATTCATATAAGTTAAAGGCTTTATAAATAATACTTTTTCTTGATTTATAACACTTTCATAATATAGAGCATTAAATTTATTTGACCATTTTACATTACCCAAATAATCATCTAAAACCATAAAACCAATGTTATGTCTCGTCTTATCATATTCTTTACCAGGATTTCCTAATCCTACCACTAGTTTCATCTAAAAAACCTCTCTTTCAAATAAATGTTGATAAGTATCTAGGTTATCAACGCAAATTTCTTTTCTCAATTTAATACCAGGTTTGCCATTTTTAACACACTTAACCAAAATTGTGTTCGCAGCCTTTTCTTTTTTAGTTGAAATAAATTGTAATTCTTTAACATTCATTTTATTTTCTCGTGCTAAAACTATTATATCATCTAATCTTTCTACACGATGAACTAAATAAAACGCTTTATTACTTTTCAGATATTTACTTGCAATCTTAAAAATTGTCTCTAAATTAATGGCAATTTCATGACGAGCCAATGATAAAAAATCGTTTTTATTTCTATATCCATTTTCTTTTGTTTTAAAATATGGTGGATTACATGTTATCATATCAAATGTATTACTATCGAAATAATTATCTATGTTTTTAATATCATCATTTATTATTTTAATATTTTTTTCTAAACCATTAATTCTTACTGACTCTAAGGCCAATTCACTAATTTCTTTTTGTATTTCAAAACCTATAATTTCCGCATCAGATTTTAAACTCAAAACCAAAGGTACCGGAGCATTTCCCGTACACATATCTAATATTTTTTTATCATCTTTTTTTATATTAACAAATTCTGCAAGCAAAAGTGAATCAAGTGAAAACTTAAAACCATCCTTCATTTGCATAATATATCTATTTTTATAATCAAATAGATCATTTTTCACTTTCGAAATCATAATCTATTTTTTCTCCATTTAATAAAATTTTACCACGATGATTTATTATATCTACACTTAATACTTGTGCTTCACCAAAAGATGTAATTATTTTATCTCCGACTTTAGGTAATTTACTGGCTGCTTCAATATATGCTTCATCCTCATATGCTAAACAACACAAAAGCCTTCCACAAGCTCCATTAATTTTTGAAGGATTCAATGCCAAATTTTGATTCTTAGCCATATTCATACTTATAGTATCCATTTTTCTTAAAAATCTAAGACAACATAATTCTCCACCACAAACACCAATTCCACCAATTTCTTTAGCTTTATCACGAGCTCCAATTTGTCTTAACTCAATTCTAGTATGATAAATACTTGCAAGTTTTTTAGCCAGTTCTCTAAAATCTATTCTTCCATCTGCAGTAAAATTAAATAATAATTGGCTTCGATCTAAATTAAATTGAGCACTTACAACATTCATTTCTAGCTCAAAATCTTTAGCATATTCAATACATTTTTTTAAAGCCTTATCAGCATCTTTTAAATTAATCAAATACGCTTCATATTCTTCTTCAGTTGCTAATCTTTCAATTTTTTCCATTTCTTCTTTAGGTTTAACATCTTCAAGAATTTGTACTACTTTTGTAAGTTGTAAACCTCTTTCAGTATTGATTAAAACCAAAGATCCAACTTCATAATCTTCATCGCTCAAATAATAATATTTTTTATCAATATTATTAAATTTAACACCATATACTTTATTCATTGTAATCACCCAACTCTATCACAAATTTATCTAATAACAATTCTATATTTACATTACTATCAATATCTTCAATATATCTAATTAACATTTTAATTCTATGTATTATTTCATTATAGTTTAAAAAACTAAATTTATTTAATACTTCCAAATCTAAATTGTTTTCCAAACCTAAGTTTTTATTTAATAACTCTTCATAAATAATAAGAATAATTTTAAATATAGTTTTTATGTCATTTCTTTCATTAAATTTATTTAAAACTATATCTCTATTATACATTATTCCATCTTTTTTTTCTACTTCTATTTTTTCTAAATATTTAACAGCTATATCAAAATAATCTTTATACTCATTACTTATTAAAGTTTTAGAATCTAATTCATTACTTTTATATATAGCCCTTATTACTTCACATCTACTTCTTATCGTAGATATTACATTATTTGCATTATCAGTTATGAAAAAGCCAATAATATTTGGTTCAGGTTCTTCCAAAAACTTAAGCATTGTATTTGCTGATGCTCCATTTAATTTTTCAGCATTTTTTATAACATAAATATTTTCTTTTGTATAAATTGGAACAGTGCTAAATTGTTTTTTTAAATCTAAAATCTGTTCCTTTTTTATATTCATCCCATTTGGACTAATAACAATTAACGATGGCAAATAGTTTTGTTCAATTAAATTGCAAATATTACATTTATTACATTTTTCACTAAACTCGTTTTGACAAAAAATTTGTTTAATAACAACTAATAAATCATTAAAACAATTTTCTAAATTATTTGTTTCAATTAAATAAGCATGAGATAATTTATTCTCATGATAATATTTTACAAAATTTTCTAAAACTTTTACTTCCACAAATCCTCCTATAACAAAACAAAATATATCGCTACTAATGCCAAAAGTCCACTCATTCCTAAAGACGCTACAACACTAACTGTAATTACATTTATAGGAATAAATATTTTTAATCCGCTTACCAACAAATTAAATGCATATACTAAAAAAACAGCTAATATTATTTTCTTAATTACTATAAAAATTATTTTTTTCATAAGTTTCTCCATTTAACTATATGAAAAAAATAATTATTTAATCACTTATTTTCTTTCTATCTTCTAAGGCTTTATCTAGTGTTATTATATCTAAATAATCTATTTCAGCTCCCATTGGAATACCATATGATAATCTAGATATTAACACATTCTTTTTTTCAAATATTTTTTTAATATATAATGTTGTTGTTTCTCCTTCAATTGTTGATTTTAAAGCTAATATTAATTCAGGTTTTTTAGCCTCTTCAACTCTTTTTACTAAACTAGATAAATTAATATTATCAGGACCTATATTATCTGCAGGGCTAATAAGACCATTAAGCACATGATAAACCCCTTTATAATTACCAACTTTTTCAAAAGAAAATACACTTTTATAATCCTCAATAACACAAATCAAATTTTTATCTCTTGATGGATCACCACATATGCTACAAATCTCATTTTCAGTTAAATGACCACATATACTGCATTTATGTATCTTTTTTATATTTTTTAAAGAATCTGAAAATTTATCTAAGTCTTCTTCTTTAAAATTTAATGTTGCAAGTGCTAATCTTTCGGCATTTTTTTCACCAATTCCTGGTAATTTTTTATAATAATTTATTAATTTTTCTAATGACTCAGGATATATCATTTTAGAATAGCCCACTCATAGATGCATAACTTCCTAATTTACTTTCACTTTCTTTATCTATTTTACTAAATGCATCTTTAATTGCTAGCATAATCATATCTTCTAGCATTTCTTTATCATCACCATCTATTTCATCTTTTAAAATCTTAAATGATTTAATTTCTCTTTTTCCATTAAATACTATTTCAACCCATTCAGATTTTCCAAGAAACTCCATTTTATCAATTTCTTCTTTTTTCTTTGTAATATCTCTTTGCATTCTTTGTGCTTGTTGCATTATTTGTTGCATATTCATAAATTATACCTTCTTTCTTTATTCTACTTCTATTTTATTTATATCAAATATATCTGCAACATCAGATATATCAATATTACTATTTGTCTTTTCTTTGGTTTCTTCAATTAAAGTATATTTATAACCACTCTTCAAATTGTTTATATACTCTAATTTTTCTTTTTGCCATTTATTCTCATCTATAAAAACAAATTTATACTTGAAGTTATACTTTTTATTAAATAAATCTTCAAATAAATCAATTTTTGCATTTAATTCTATATCACCATGAGGAATTGTTACTTCCATAATAGCATAATCATTTGATGCTGCAACCACTAATGTATCTGTAACTATTCCTTTTATTAAAGCATCATCTAAATTATTTATAAACTCATCCCATTTATTTTTCATTTCGTTTAAATTGTTTTTGGTTGCTCCTACAAAACAATTATTTATTCTAATATCAACACTTTTATTATCTGCACTTCTATTTTCAAAAGAATTAATTCTATGATTTTCAATATTTTTTGATAATTTAGCATCAAATTTTTCTATTTTTTTTGGCATTTCAAATTCATTATTTTTAAATTCAATATTATTATTTAACTTAGCATTTTCTATATAACTTAGAATAATCATTTTAATAAGTAAATATGGATTAACACTAATATTTATTTTCATTAATATATTATTTAATTCAATAACCATTTTTTTATAATCATCAAAAGATAGTCTAGAAACTTCTGGATTTGATAAAACCTTAACACTTTTCTCACTTAATATAAGAATTAGTTTTTTAATAAATACTTTATAATTCAAGTTTATACTTTGTAAATCGTTAAAGAATTTTTCTATATTGTCTATATCATTTTTATCTAAATATATTAAAAGATCTTCAATTTTTTTATTTGATATACTTCCAATTTCTTTTGAAACTAGAGCACTAGTAATAATCTCTTCATTTTTGGATAATTGATCTAAAATACTTAAAGCATCTCTAAGACCTCCATCTGCCAATGTCGCTATTTCTTGTAACCCATCTATCTCATATTTTATTTTTTCTTCATCACAAACAAACTTTAATCTATCAATGATATCTTGATCAGTTATTCGATGAAATTCAAATCTTTGACACCTTGAAACAATTGTTATAGGCACACTCTCTAAATTAGTCGTAGCTAATATAAATATAACATGTTCTGGAGGCTCTTCTAAAGTGAGTAACAATGCGTTAAAAGCGCTTTGACTTAACATATGAACCTCATCAATAATATAAACTTTATATTTTAAACTCGTAGGCATTATTTTAACATTATTTATTAGTTCTCTTATTTCATCTACACCATTGTTTGATGCTGCATCTATCTCTATAATGTCAGGATTTCCATTAAATGAAAGACAATTTTCACATTTACCACATGCAATACCAGTTTTATTATCTAAACAATTAATTGATTTAGCTAAAATTCTTGCAGTTGATGTTTTTCCAGTACCTCTTGGACCAGAAAATAAATATGCATGAGCTAATTTTTGTTCTTTTATAGAATTCTTTAATATATCGACAACATGTTTTTGACCTATTAACGAATCAAATCCATCTGGTCGATATTTACGATATAAAACTTTATAATTCATAATAAAACCTCCTTGATATCATTATAACACAACAATTACTTTTTTTCTCTTAATTCTTTAAAAAAATTACTTAATATATCTAAATATTTTTGTTCTTCATTTTTTTTATTTATTTTTTCAAATTTAGTTTTATTAAAGTCTTTTTTTTCATCAGGTTTATCTAATAAATAATAAACATTATCAATTCTAGACTGTTTTATTATTTCTGCACACATTGAGCATGGTTTTAAAGACACATACATATCACAACCACTTAAATTCCAGTTTTTTAAATTTTTTTGAGCCTTTAAAATACAATTTATTTCTGCATGCCCTAATACATTTTGATTTTTTTCTCTTGTATTACAGGCAGATGAAATTAAAACCCCATCTTTAACTATAATTGCTCCAATAGGTACATCCATTGAATTAAGCGATAACTTTGATTCTTCTATTATTATATCTATATTATCCATAATATTTTCCTCCAAAAAAAAGTGCACACAAACATAGGCTGATGTGGCTGCTATTTTCCAATCCTGACCAAGTTACAGCATATTTGTTGCACGAGTAAATCGTATCAAATATAAAGAAACATGTCAATACTTTTTATTACATATATTCAAATTATATTTTTATATATTGTTTTAAATAATTTTGTGTTGATAACTTAAAATTGTTTATTATAAATGTAATAAAATTTGGCTAATATATGCCTTAAAATAACAATAGGCAAAAGAAAGTATAATTAAAATTTACTAGTTTTTATAAAAACCATAAATTATTTCCCGGGAAATAATTATTTTAAAAACCTTAAATTTTTTCTTCTTTTCTTTTTATATAAAAAAGTTCTTAATTCCTTTTATTACCTAGCACTTTTACAAATAAATATATTATATATTTTTAATTAATATATTATGTTAACTAAATATTTCCCGGGAAATATTACTTTTAAGATTTCATCAACATTTTACTCATTATTTGCAATATTTCAAACGTATGTACGTCTCAATGTTTCACGTGAAACTAAAATCTAAAATTATATTCCGTTTGTAAACGTATAATTATTTTTTTATTTACTAATTATAAACTATAAATAATTTCTTATTCACATTTTATTAACACAAATGTTTCACGTGAAACAACAAGCCTTATTTTTTTTATAATAATATAAATATAATATTTAATTAACAAATAAAAAACATAAAATTAAATATTTAATTGAAAAACATAAGCTTTCAACAACTTATCAACATATGTTTCACGTGAAACATAACAATATTGAGGTATTAAACATAAAAATAACAACAAAATTAAAATAATATTAATTTATAGCTGAATATTAATATATTATTTCATATAAATAATATCAACAAGTTATCAACACAAATGTTTCACGTGAAACACAAAAATAAATTATGGTTATGTATGAAATTTCTTAATTAAAATAAGTAAAAATCAAATTAAGATAAGTATAATATACAAAATCATATTTGAATACAAAAAATTATGATCTTGTATTAAACAATGATTCAATTCCTTTTAAAAAAATATAATATCATAAATTAATAATATTATTATAGTTGCAAATGAAAACTTATTAACATATGTTTCACGTGAAACAAATAATATTATAAAAAGATATAATACTAAACAAAATAAATTAAATTTGATTTGATAATAATTAATAATTACATATACTCTATGTATAAAAAAAGTTTCACGTGAAACAATTTTTTTTAAAATTAATTAATATACTAATAATTATTGAATCTGCATATTTAAAAATAATTATTAAAATTTAACAATATACAAAGTATATACATAAGATAATTACTAAAAGAGACTTATTCAGTCTCTTTTTCCTCGACTATAGCGCTTTCATTAGATACATTTTCACTCAAAGTGTTTAGTTCTTCTTCTGTAGATTCACTAACTTCTTCTTTTTCAACTAAACTTATGGTTGATACTTTTTGATTATCCTTTAAGTTAATAAGTCTTAAACCTTGAGTTACACGTCCTAATAATGATATTTGATCTAAAGGCATTCTCATTGT
>ULOC01010483.1_pt1 | contig 10865 bp, 10 predicted proteins | sample 1952181 | NCBI WGS metagenome assembly ULOC01 (sample SAMEA4835592, study PRJEB28245) | human gut metagenome | biome: gut microbiome; material: fecal sample | place: Denmark | collected 2008
AGTGCAATTAATGTATTTGTCATTTTTTTTGCAATAGCATATCCTTTTATTAAATGATATGTTTCTTCCCAACTTTCAAGCCGCTTGTTAAATATTGGATCTAAGACTTTTGTTTCATTACACATATAAATTCCCTCCTATATAGTTAGTAGTCGTTTTTTGTACAGTTCGTATTCATTATATAATTATATAATTTGGTTGTCAATAAAAACTTTGAATAAAATTATGTTTTTTTATAGAAAATTATTAGTGTAAATAAAAAAATAAGCTAAGTTTTGGGCAAAAACTACTTGAAAAGTTTACAAAAAAATATTATAATAATATGGCAAATAAAAATGAAAGAAGATGATATATATGTTTATGCAAATTATTCTTATATTGATTGGATTTGTATTACTTATAAAAGGTGCAGACGTTTTGGTAGAAGGAGCATCGAATTTGGCAAAAAGATTAAGGGTGCCAGAAATTATAATTGGACTTACTATAGTATCTATAGGTACTTCAATGCCGGAGTTATTTGTTAGTGTAACTTCATCTTTAGAAGGTTTTTCTGATATTTCAATTGGAAATGTAATTGGAAGTAATATATGCAATTTATTATTAATACTTGGGCTTAGTTCTGTAATAAAACCTGTGTTGTTTAAAAAAGAAACAAAATTAATTGAAATTCCAATATCGATTTTAATAACTTTAATATTTATGTATATGTGCAATACAAGCACAGCAATTTCTAGAAAAGAAGGAATTGCACTTGTATTATTGTTTGCTTTGTTTATAATTTATACAATTGTCATGGCAAAAAAAGCTGATAAATTTGATGGTATTTGTGAAGCTTTAATTGAAATAGATGTTGAAAAAAATAAAAAAGAAATGAATATTTTAAGATCTATATTTTTTATTGTACTAGGAATTGTTTGTTTAAAATTTGGCGCAGATTTTGTAGTTGATAATTCAAAATTAGTTGCAAAGGCGTTTAATATTAGTGATAAGATAATAGGACTTACAATAATTGCAATTGGAACTAGCTTGCCAGAACTTGTTACTAGTGTGGTAGCTGCAAAAAAAGGAAACAGTGATATAGCAATTGGAAACATTATCGGATCTAATATATTTAATATTTTATTAATAATTGGAATTTCAGCAATACTATCACCAATAAATTATAATGTAGAGTATAATATTGAGTTAGTAATTTTATTATTTTCAATGATGTTACTTGCTATATTTCCTTTTATAAGACCAAAAAATGAAATGTCTAGAAAAAACGGAATTATTTATTTAATACTCTATGTTATGTATACACTACTGTTACTTTTTAAATAGTACTTTGCAATAGTCTAATTTTTATTATGAATAGTAATTGAATTATAATATTGTGTTGAAATTGTGTTTTTTTTGAAAACTGATTTTATATTGCTAAAAATATGAAAATATTGTTGAAAAAAAGATAAAATAGTGTATAATATAGTTGAGGTGATTACTATGGAATTAGATTTAACAGGACTTCGTATTGAAGTTACAGATGCTTATAGGGAATTTACTGAAAAAAAGATTAAAAAACTTGAAAAATTCTTTTCTCCAGAGACGATATGCCATGTTACATTTACTGATAGAGTAAAAGGAAAACAGCATATAGATATGAGAATAGAATATAAGTCTCGTACTTACTTAGCAGAAGAAGATTGTGAAGATATTTATTATGGTTTAGAGTCTTTGATATCTAAAATAGAGGGACAATTAAGAAAAGATAAGTCTTTAAATGAGAAAAAAAGAAAAGAGCAAGTAATAGGTATTACTGAGGAAGATTTAGCTGATACTCTTGAAAAAGACGAAGATTAATTTATTTGAAAGTCGTTGATTTATGAAAAATCAGTGGCTTTCTTTTTTTGTATATAACTATTATATATAACTAGTTGATAGAAATAAAATGTTAAGGTTTAAAAACTTTTAACTATAATATAAATTTAGCAAAGCAATAGTTTAAAAAAATAATTTTTTAAATATTTATTATAAATATTTCATATAATAGGTATATATTTAGAAGCTATTAAAAGATAAAAGTGACAAAAAATACAACATCGTCTACAAAAAGTTATATTATAATTAAAAAAATGTCAAAAAAAAGTATGTTACAAAATTATTACAAAGTGTTTTTAATTCCCAAAGTTATAATATTTGTAAGAAATTAAAAAAGTGCAAAACGCTTATATATAAAAGAAAATCCCAAAAAAAGATTACATAAACGTTGACAAGTTTTTTTCCTTGTGCTATAATGAAATTGAAAAGTGAATTTTAAAAAAAGAGGAGAGATAAATATGAAAATTAAGTCTCATATAACTGGTATTATTATACTAATTCTCTTTATAATTATTGTTTCAACTATTATTATAAGTATAAAAGACTTGATGAATAAGAATGATTTAGATGATATGGATATAACAGACATTGCAGGTACATTAAATGATTATTCTTCTGATAATAATAATGAAACAAGTAGTGCTAATCCAATTATTTTGGACGCTCCAAATAATGATATTGCCATAAGTCAGGGAGCAATTGCAGTAGTCGATATACCAAGTGTTGGAATTAGAGGTCAAGTTGTAGAGGGAACAGATGATGCTACACTTAAAAATTATATTGGAAAATTTAAAGGATGTGCTTATCCAGGTGAAAATGGTAATTTTTGCGTAGCTGCTCATAATAACATATATACTGAGATATTTAGGGAACTTCATAATGTTAAAGTAGGAGAAGAAGTAAGAGTTGTAACTAAAGAAAAGATTTATACTTACAAAGTAACCTCAGTTACAAAAATTGCTCCAACTCAAATTGAAGTATTAAATGCTGATATGTCTAAAAAAGAGATAACGCTTATAACTTGTACTAACATGGGAAGAGAGAGAATTTCAGTAAAGGGCGAGTTAATAAAAGAAGAAAGTGTATAAATATTATATAAGACCTGTATGATATTTACATAAAAGTTACATAAAAATGAAAAATAATTGACATATTAAGCTGTAGGTGTTATAATAATATTATGTGAGGAATTTAAAACTTGTTATATATTAAATATAGGAAAATGGAGGAGATAGAAAATGAAAGATGTTAAAAATCTTAAACTAAAAATTGGATTAATAGTTGTAGTATTAGTTTTAATGATAGTACAAATTAGTCCATTTGAAATTTTTGGTGATGAGAAAGAACTAGTCTTTACATATACACAAGGTGAGATGATTTTCAAAAATACGTTCTATACTACGTCTAATGTAAGCTATTTTAGAGGTCGTGTTGGAAATCATGTTGGTTATTGTCTAGACATAGGTATTCCATTACCAGTACAAAGTGGTGGAACTCTTAAGTTAATAGATAGAAAAGTTTCAACATTTACAACGTCTGTATTGTATTATGGATATCCAAATAGAACAGCTGCACAAATAGGTGTAAATAGCGATAATGAAGCTGAACTTGCAACACAAATTGCAGTTTGGACTGTAGCTAAAGCAGGTGGAGATTCTGTAAAAACAACACAAAATTTTGCTTTTAATGATTTGGTAGCTAAGACAGGACATGAAGAAGCTGCTGAAAGAGTAAAAAATGCTGCAAGAAGAATTGTTGAACAAGCAAATGCTAGTCCATATTATCCAAACCCAACATTTAATATATTATCTTCATCAGCTAAATTAGTTATAAAAGATGATTATATGATGGCTGGACCTTATGTATTAAGCATTGCAGGATTTAATGCAACAACAGCTAATGTAAGTTTAGTAAATGCTCCAAAATCTGCTGTTTTATGTGATGCAAACGGTAATGCTAAAACTACTTTTGCAAATGGTGAATCAGTATATGTAAAACTTGCAAAGTCAGAAGCAGGATCTACATTGACTATAAAAGCTGTTGCAAATGGAAGTATCAAAGTTGCAAAAATTTATGGCACTGGTAATGATGATGCAAGACAAGATTTCATAATCTTAAAAGAAGATCCAATATCAAAAGAAGCTTCTGTAAACTTTAAATGGGATACAGTAAAAGGAAAAATTAATTTATATAAAGTTGATCAATATAATAACAGAATTGCAAATGTTAAATTTGAATTAAAAGATTCTAGTAATAAAGTAGTAGCTACTGGTACAACAGATGCAAATGGTTTTATTGAATTTGCTAATTTATCTTTAGGTGAATATACTTTAACAGAAGTATCTGCACCAGCTGGTTATGAAAAAGCAACTGAACCATATAAAGTAACAGTAAGCAATTCAGCTGCTACTCCAGTTTCTGTTACAGTTAAAAATAGAAAAATAGGTAAGGCTAAAATTGAAGTATTAAAATATGATCGTGATGATAAGTCTAAAGTGCTTTCAGGAGCATTATTTAACTTATTAGATTCAAATGACAAAGTAATTTATGAAAATCAAAAAACAGATGCAAATGGTAAAGTTGTATTTGATAACTTAGATGCTGGTACTTATAAAGTGCTTGAAGTTCAACCACCAAAGGGTTACCAAGGATACAACAAAACTATAACTGTTGAGGCAAAAGAAAATGTTGTTTCTAAAGTTGAAGTACCAAATTTAAGAGTAAATGGTGGTATTGAAATTTTAAAGGTTGACGAAAATAAAAAACCAGTTGCAAATGTAAAATTTAATATATTAGATAGTAATAAAAAACTTGTTGAAACTATTGTTACAGATAGCAATGGTAAAGCTGAGACTAGTGTAGAATTAAAACTTGGAACATACTATTACCAAGAAGTAGAAGCTCCTAGTTATGTAGTAAAAAACACAGAAGTTAATAAATTTGATGTTACAGCAAAAGCACAAGTAGTAACAGTTACTGTTGAAAATAAACTTTCAAAAGGAAAAATTAAAATAGTCAAAAAAGATGAAGATGGAAAAGTACTTGCAGGTGTTGTATTCCAAATCTTAGATTCAAACAAAAGTGTAGTAGACACAATAACAACTGATGCAAATGGTATTGCTATATCTAAGGAATTAGTTTCTGGAGATTATACATTTAAAGAAACTAGTTTAGGAAAAAATACTGGATTAGTACTTGATACAGCAGAAAAGAAATTTACTTTAGGAAATCAAACAGTTACAGTTGATGTAACAAACTACTATGGTAAAGGTACTTTAAAAATTTTAAAAACAGATTCTGATGGAAAATCTTTAGAAGGTGTAAAATTTGAGATTTATGCATCTGATAAAAAGACATTAGTAGACACAATAACAACTGATAAAAATGGCTTAGCTACATCTAAAGCATTGAGAATTGGCTCTTACTTCTACAAGGAAGTTAGTGCTCCAGCTAATGTTATAATGGATAGCAACTTATACGGATTTAGCATAACAAAAAATAATGATGTTGTTACTAAGACAATTAAAAATGAATTGAAAAGAGGAAAGCTACAAGTTGTAAAAACTACTGAAGATGGTAAACCACTTGCAAATGTAACATTCCAAATATTAGATAAAGATAATAAAGTAGTACAAAAAATTAGAACTAACGCTCAAGGTATAGCAGAGTCTAATGATTTACCAGCAGGTGAGTATTACTATCAAGAAATTGAAGCACCATCAAATGTTGTAATAGATTCACAGACTCATAAATTTACTATGGGTTACCAGATTGTAAAGGTAGAAGTTAAGAATAATTATGCTAAAGGTACTATTCAAATAGTAAAGACAGATTCTAATAAGAACTTATTACAAGGTGTAAAATTTGAAATTTATACTTCAGACATGAAAACTGTAGTAGATACAATAACAACAGATGCAAAAGGTGTTGCTACATCTAAAGAATTAGTGCTTGGTACTTATTATTGTAAAGAAATAGAAGCACCAAAGACAGTTATAATGAATACTCAACCTATAAAAGCTGAAATAACTAAGAATAAGCAAGTAGTAAAATTGGATGTTGTAAATGAGCTTGTAAAAGCAAAATTACAAATTGAAAAAGTAACAGAAGATGGCTTACCGCTTGAGGGCGTAACATTCCAAGTACTAGACGCAAATCAAAAAGTTGTTGATACAATAACTACAAACAAAAATGGATATGCTTTATCTAAAGAATTACCACAAGGTGAATATTATTATAAAGAGACAAAAGTTCCTTCAAACATTGTTTTAGATAGTACATTACGTAAATTTACTATGGGAACAGAAGTTGTAAAAGTAAAAGTAGAAAACAAATATGCAGTAGGAAAAATCAGAATTATAAAATTTGATAGCAATAAAAATGCACTTTCAGGAGTAAAATTTGAAATTTACGCTGAAGATATGAAAACACTAGTAGATACTATAACAACTGTTTCTGATGGAACTGCAGTATCAAAAGAATTAAAAACAGGTGTATATTATTACAAAGAAGTAGAAGCACCAAAGACAGTTGTAATGAATACTGCAATGGAAAAATTTGAAATAAAAACTGCTAATCAAGTAGTAACAGTAAATGTTGAAAATAAAGTTGCAACAGGTATATTAAAAATTATCAAAGTTTCTGATGAAGGCGAAAAATTAGAAAATGTAACATTCCAAATTTTAAATGCAAATAGAGAAGTAGTAGATACGATTGTTACTAATAAAGAAGGCATAGCTACTTCAAAAGACTTAGAATGTGGAACATATTACTATAGAGAAGATAAAAATAATGTACCAGTTAAAGTTATACCTGATACAAAAGAACATGAATTTACAATTGATGAACAAGGCAAAGTAGTTGAAGTTACTGTTGTAAATAAGGTTGTAAAAGGTAGCTTAAAAATTGTAAAAACTGATGACTTAAAAACTCCACTTGAAGGTGTGGTATTCCAAATCTTAGATTCTAATAAAAATGTTATTGAAGAAATAACAACAGATAAAGAAGGTATAGCAGTATCAAAAGAATTAAAGATTGGTAAATATTACTATAAGGAAATAAAAGCACCAGATAATGTTATTATGGATGAAAGTTTAAAAGAATTTACAATAACAGCTCAAAAAGCAATTTATGAAGTAAATGTTCAAAATACTAGAATATGTGGAAAACTTATAATTACTAAAATTGATAAAGATACAAAAGCTCCAATACCTAATGTAACATTCCAAATCTTAAATGAGAATAAAGAAGTTATAAATACTGTAGTTACTGGAAATGACGGAGTTGCTAGAATAGGTGATTTACAAAAAGGTAAATATTACTTTAAAGAAGTAGATGCTCCTCAAGAGTACATAATGCAAAGTGGAGAAGTAGCTTTTGAAATTAGTAGAGATGTTCAAACAGTTGAAAAAACTGTAGTAAATGAACACAAAAAATTACCACAAACTGGTGGATTCTTTAGTACTAACGTATTAATAGTAATAATAGTTGCAGTGGTAGCTATAAGCGGATATGTAATTCTTGAAGTTGTAAAAAACAAAAAAAATGATGGTACTAAAAAAGAATAATTTTACTAAATAATAAAGTGAGGTAGGGTGAGAGATTGCTCTTCCTCATTTTTTATATTATAGGAAATATCGTTTTTTTAATGTAGTTTTAAATTTTAAATATAAAAAATAAAATCAAATTAAAATAGATGATTTATATTTTACATGTATATTACAATTTGATATTTAAGTTATAAAAATGATTAAATATAGCATAGCTATTTACTTTTTGAAGATTTTGTGCCATAATTATACTGAAAAGAATTTTAAGGAGGAATAGAAATGGTTTATATAATAACTGGTGGACCTGCTTCTGGCAAAGGTACACGTTCAGAAATTTTAGCAAATGCATTAAATATACCACACATTTCTACTGGTGATTTAATAAGAGAAGTTGCTAAAAAAGATGAAGAAATAAGTGCAAAATTAAAAAGAGGAGAACTTATTTCAGATGAGGTAATGACAAGGTTACTAGAAGATAGAATAGCAAAGGGAGATTGCAAAAATGGTCTTGTTTTAGATGGTTATCCAAGAACTTTAGAACAAATTAAACTACTTGATGGTGTTCTTGCCAAGTTTGATATGAAAGTAGATAAAGTAATTGAACTTACTGTTCCAGATGAACTTGTTTATAGAAGAATATTAGAAAGAAAAAAATGTGATAATTGTGGAAAAATGTATGGAATAGATTTTCCACCAAAGGTTAATGATATATGTGATGATTGTGGTGGCAAACTTTCTGTAAGGGCTGATGATACAAAAGAAACATTAAAAGCAAGAATTGATATATATAAAGAAAATTCAAAGGAAATTTTAGAATATTACAAAAAACTTGGAATATTAAAAACTGTTGATTCATCTTCACATCCTGAAAGAATGGTTGAAGAAGCAACTAATGATTAACTTTAGTGACAATAAGAATATAGAAAGGTAAGTAATAATTGTGATTAATATAAAAACTGAAAAAGAAATAAAATTAATGGAAGAATCAGCTGTTTGCTTAAAAGCAGCATTAAAAGCAATTGAAGAAAATATTAAGCCTGGTGTGACAACACTTTATCTAAATGATGTGGCAGAAAAGGCAATGAGAGAAAATGGTGCGACACCTGCTTTCATTGGAGAAGAATGTCCATATAGGGGTGGAAAGAAGTATAAGTGGGCAATATGTACATCAGTAAATGATGAAATTATTCATGGTATTCCATCTAGTTCAGTCATTTTAAAAGAAGGCGATATTGTTAGTGTGGATCTTGGAACTTATAAAGATGGTTGGGCTTCTGATGCTGGTAGAACTTATGCGGTTGGAAAAGTAAAACCAGTTTGTCAAAAATTAATTGATGTTGCAAGGGATGCTTTTTTTGCTGGCGTTGATCAAGCAGTGCCTGGAAATAGAATAGGTGATATTTCAAATGCAATTCAAACTTATGTTGAAAAACATGGCTTTTCTCTTTTAAGAGAATATCAAGGACATGGAATAGGAAGAAGAATGCACGAAGATCCTGGAGTACCAAATATAGGTAGGAAAGGGACTGGACCAAGATTACAAGTTGGGATGGCTCTTGCAATTGAGCCAATGATTTGTGAAGGAAAACCTGATGTTTATGTAAAAAGAGATATGTGGACAGTGGCTACTATGGATAGTAAAATGACATCATATTATGAAAATACAATTGTTATTACAGAAAATGGAGTAAAAATATTAACACTTGATTAAAATAAATGAGGAAGTACACAAGTATATGTATTTCCTCATTTTTAGACTAAAAATAAATTACTAATTTAAAGCAAAATATTTATAGCTGTTCTTTTATTTCTTTTATTTCCAAAAGAAGTTCAGTAATTTTTTCATTGTGAAATTCAATTTCTTTTAAAATACTGTTGATGATAGACTCTTTTAATAATTTGCTAAATATTTTTTTATTACATATTGTAGCTGGAAACAAAAATAAAAAGTTATTTTGCATCGAATCTGAAAATCCGACTATACGGTTATTTTCAGTTTTAATTAAGCATAGATGAACAGTTTTTTTCAAATTAGTGCTAGTATTGCATTGTATACAATCTTTACTACTTGATTCTAGTAATGTTAATAATTCTAAATAGCAATTATTAGCAGTAAAAGTCTGTACTTTAGCTTCTTCATCAGTTATATACCTAAAGCTAATAGTTGATTTGCTGCATCTTTCAGTAAATGATACTTCTGTAAGTTCGATTGGAACAACTTCAAAAAGTTCAATCATAAATTACCCTCCATGAATTATTAAATAATAGGTATAAATACGCTAGTTACGTTTAGATTGTACCACGTTTAAATAAAAAAATCAATAATATTATGTTATATTTACATGTATAATATGGTATTTATTAGTATAAATTTCATTTGTTATTAGTTTCTTTTAAAAAGAAGAAATTTTTTTAAATTTGTTGACATTACTACATAAATTTGTTATAATGTATGTGTTAATAATGCTTAATTTTGTGTTTTTGCATTGTAACTAATAAATATATAGGAGGAGTTGGCTGTGGCAAAAGATGATGTTATTGAAGTTGATGGAGTAGTTGTAGATGCTTTACCAAATGCAAATTTTAAAGTGAAACTTGAAAATGGACATGAGGTGTTAGCACATATATCTGGAAAATTAAGAATGCATTATATTAAAATTTTACCAGGAGATAAAGTGAAACTAGAACTTTCAACTTATGATTTATCGAAAGGAAGAATTACTTGGAGAGCAAAGTAATCCTATTATTTATTTAATATTTTGAAATAAACATTAGCTAGAGCGGCTGAGAGGTATAATCCTAGTATCTCTTTTTAGTGTGATGTTTATTATATATAACTTACTTTTGTTAAATAGATTTAACAAAGCTTTAAGGAGGATTTAAGATGAAAGTAAGAACATCTGTAAAGAAAATTTGTGAGAAGTGCAAAGTTATCAGAAGAAACGGCGTTGTTCGTGTAATCTGTGAAAATCCAAAGCACAAACAAAGACAAGGTTAATTGTGGGGGTGTAAAGTTAAATGGCACGTATAGCTGGAGTAGATTTACCTAAAAATAAGGTAGCTGAAATAGGACTAACATCTATATATGGAATTGGTCGTCCTGTTGCAAGAAAAATATTAGCTGAAGCTGGTATTGAAACAACAAAAAGAGTTAAAGATTTTACAGAAGAAGAGGAAGCAAAAATAAGAGAAATTATCGAAAGAGATTATGTTGTTGAGGGAGATCTTCGTAAAGAGATAGCTTTAAACATCAAAAGATTAATGGAAATTAATTGCTATAGAGGTCAAAGACATAAAAGAAGACTTCCTGTTCGTGGTCAAAGAACAAAGACTAATGCAAGAACAAGAAAAGGTAAAGCAAAACCAATTGCTGGAAAGAAAGGAGTATAAAAAATGGCTGGAAAGAGAAAAGTAGTAGCAAAGAAAAAAATTAAAAAGAATGTTTCTGCTGGTGCAGCT
>ULOC01049221.1_pt1 | contig 10833 bp, 8 predicted proteins | sample 1952181 | NCBI WGS metagenome assembly ULOC01 (sample SAMEA4835592, study PRJEB28245) | human gut metagenome | biome: gut microbiome; material: fecal sample | place: Denmark | collected 2008
GTAGCCGAAAATAAAATGCCAGTTAAATTTATTGGCGTTGGAGAACAAATTGATGATATGGAGATTTTTAATAGTACAGATTTTGTTAATGCTTTGATATAAAGGAGATTTTGTATGAATAATAATAAACAAAATAATGTATCAGAAGAAGAAATAAAAAGAGAATTAAAACAAGCAAAAGAGCAAGAAAAGAAAAATGAAGAAATTAAAATAAAAAAGAGCAAAGTAAGAATGTATATTGTGCTTGCCTTTTTGATACTTACAGCAGTTGTAGGGTATGTAATATTTAGAGGCAATTATTTAGAAACACTTGAAATAGGAGCAAAATATGTAGGTATATTTTGGCAAAATGTAAATTCAATGGCAATTACATTTATAATTAATTTTATAGCTTTATTTTTAATTATTTTTATAGTAAACAAAAAAATTAGAAAAAATCTAAAAGTGTTTTTTGATGAAGATAAAAGAAATATGCCAAAACTTCCCAATAAGTCAATTGCATTTATTTTATCTATCATTGTTAGTAGCATTAGTTCAAAAGTTATGCTTCAAAAATACTTACTATTTATGAATAGTACATCTTTTGGAAAAAATGATCCGGTGTTTGGATATGATATTGGATATTTTATGTTCCAAAAACCTTTTATCGAATTCATGATAATGTATTTACTATTTATTGTAATTGGAATAGCCATTTATAGTGCAATATATTATATTGCAACATTTAATATTTATTTTGAAGGAATAAGTAGAGAAACTATAAAGAAAAGTAAAATATTAAAACAATTATTAAATTTGATAATGATTGCGGCAATATTACTTGCAGGACTTGTATATATACATACACAAAATATTGGGTTTGAAAAATTCATGTCACTTCAAGAAGATACAACATATTCAATATATGGAGCAGGTGTAACTGACGTTACTATTAAATTATGGGGATATAGAATACTCCCTATAGTTATTATTGTTTCGGTATTTATAGCAATTAAAGCTTTTGAAAAAGGTAAAACCAAAAAAGTAATAATCAGCATTGCTGTGGTTCCAATATATATTGTATCATTACTTTTAATAATGTTAATATTTCAAATTGCATTTGTTACACCAAATGAGCTTGATAAAGAAAAGCAAAGTATTGAACAAAACATAAAGAATACAAAAAGTGCGTATGGAATTGAAGTAGATGAGATTTCAATAACAAATGGTGGAGCTACAATTAAAGAAAATGATTTAACCAATTTACAAGACACAATTGAGAATATTGCAATTATAGATAAATCAACAGTACTTAAGGATTTGAATGCAGTTCAAACAGAAAAAGGATATTATACTTATTCTACAACTCAGATAGCAAATTATAGAGTAAATGGTAAAAACAAACTTGTATATATTTCACCAAGAGAAATAAACAGTAATGGAACATATAACAACAAAACATATGAATATACACATGGATATGGTGTTGTAGTTACATCAGCCGTTTCTACAACTACATCTGGAAATTTACTTAAATTACAAAAAAATTACACATTATCAAAAAATGATGTTGTAACTATTACAGAGCCAAGAATTTATTTTGGACTTCAAACAAACAATAACATTGTTACAAATAGCAATAATAGAAAGGAATTTGACTATCCAGTATCAACGACTACTACAGTGCAAAATGCAGAAAATGTTTATGCTGGAAAAGCAGGATTACAACTTGGATTATTAGATAGATTTATTTTAGGAGTAAAAGAGGGAGATCTAAAACTTGCTTTATCTGCTAATGTAAATCATGACAGTAAAATATTAACGAATCGTAATATTCTAAAAAGAGCAAAAGCAATAATGCCATATTTACTATATGATAATGATCCATATATGGTAGTAAATGAAGATGGAAGACTTATTTGGGTACTTGATGCATATACTACATCAGATAATTATCCATATTCACAAAAAACTTTGCTACAACTTGATGCAATAAACAAGTTGGAATTTAATTATATAAGAAATTCTGTAAAAGTTTTAATTGATGCATATGATGGTACAATTAATTTCTATATAACAGATAGAAATGATCCAATTGCTAGTGCATATGAAAAGATTTATCCAGATTTATTTACAACAGAAGAAATTTCAACAGATATAAGTGGTCAATTTGTATATCCTAAATTTTTATATGATATTCAAACATTAAAGATGGAAAGATATCACAATATACAATCAGATGTACTATACAGAGGAAATGACGTATGGGATGTTGCAACACACAATACAAGTAGAGTTTCAACAAAAACTGGAACTGATATAGAAGCATATTATACAATGGTAAAAACTACAGACAGTGATACAAGTAAATTAGGACTTGTAATCCCATTTACTCCATATGGTAAGCAAAATATTACATCATATATGGTTGGAACATATGAAAATGGAAAACCTAAATTAATTGTATATAAATTTTCTTCTGATAGCAATATTTTAGGGCCAATGCAACTTGATACTCAAATAGAACAAGATGAAAAGATTTCTAAAGAGATTGATGCACTAAATGTAAATGGAACAAAAATTAGCAAGAATATGATTATTGTACCATTAAATAATACATTATTATACGTAGAACCTATATATCAACAATATATAAATGAAACTGATTCTACACCAACACTTAAAAAAGTGGTTGTTGCATCTGGAAATAAACTTGCAATAGGAGATAATCTAACAGATGCATTGGAAAATCTTGTTTCAAGATATGCAGTGGATATAAATATAGAAAATACAGATAGTACAGATGATTTGGTAAAAGCAATAATTAAAGCAAATGGTAATTTAAAAAATTCTACATCAAATGGTGACCTTGAAATGGTAGGAAAAGATGTAAAAAAATTGCAAGAATTAATTGATAAATTAGAGAAGCTTACAAAGAAAGAGGAAAAAGAGCAAAGCAAGAAAAAGTTGCAAAATAAAAATATAAATGATATATCAAATTCTATAAATGTTTTAAATACAGTTGCAAATGAAATACAACAGTAATAAATGAAAACTGCGTGAAATCTCATGCAGTTTTCTTGTTATTTTATAGGGGGTGTGATATACTGTGAAACAGTTAAACAAACAATTAAACTATTTTTTTAGTAGGAGGATAAAATATTGAAAATTACAAGTGTAGAAGCCTTAAAAATTATATCAAATGAGGTTAGAAAAAATATTATAGAAGAGGTATACGAAGCACAATCTGGACATCCAGGTGGTTCACTTTCATGTGCAGATATTTTAACAGTATTGTATTTTAATCAGATGAATGTAAATCCTAAAATGCCAGATGCAAAGGAGAGGGATAGACTCGTTTTATCTAAAGGACATTGCTCGCCAGCATTGTATGCTATACTTGCACAAAAAGGATATTTTGACAAAAAAGAATTAAAAAAATTTAGAAAATTAGGTAGCTTTTTGCAAGGACATCCTGATATGAAAAAAGTTCCAGGCGTTGATATGACAACAGGTTCACTTGGACAAGGAATATCTGCAGCAGTTGGAATGGCTATTGCATCTAAAATGGATGAAGCGGGTTGCAGAGTGTATTGCATTTTAGGCGATGGAGAAATTGAAGAAGGACAAGTGTGGGAAGCATGTATGTCTGCATATAAAAATAAGTTAGACAATTTATGCATAATACTTGATAATAACGGACTTCAAATAGATGGCAAAATAGATGAAGTTGCTGGACTTGATAATATTGCAGGTAAATTTGCAAGCTTTGGATTTAATGTTTTAAATGTTGATGGAAATAATATTAACCAATTGATAGATGCGTTTGATACAGCAAAACAAACAAAAGGTAAGCCTACAGTTATTATTGCAAAAACTGTAAAAGGAAAGGGAGTTTCTTTTATGGAAAATAAAGCAGAATGGCATGGACAAGCTCCAACAAAAGAACAATATGACGAAGCAATTACAGAACTTGATACAAATGAAGCAAATGAAATTAAAGAAACGTTTTAGGTAGGAGGAAGAATTATGAATATGGATAAAAAAATTGCTACAAGACAAAGCTATGGAGAAGCCTTAGCTAATCTTGGAGAGAAAAATGAAAATATTGTTGTGCTTGATGCTGATTTATCAAGTGCTACTAAAACAAGCATTTTTGCTAAGAAATTTCCTGATAGATTTATTGATGCTGGAATATCAGAGCAAAACATGATGGGAATTTCTGCAGGACTTTCTACATTTGGAAAAATCCCATATGCAAGTACATTTGCAGTTTTTGCAGCAGGAAGGGCATATGACCAAATAAGAAATAGTATTGCATACCCTAGACTAAATGTTAAAATTTGTGCAACTCATGCAGGAATTACAGTTGGAGAAGATGGAGCGACACATCAAATGATAGAAGATATAAGTCTTATGAGAACGCTTCCAAATATGAAGGTTATGTGCTGTTCAGACGATACACAAACAAAATGGGCTGTAGAGGAAATCTCTAAAATTGATGGACCTGTATATTTGAGACTTTGCAGACTTGCAACACCTATTATATATGATGAAAATCAAAAGTTTGAATTTGGAAAAGGTGTGCAAATAGGGGAAGGCAAAGATGGTACAATTTTTGCAACAGGTGTAGCTGTTTCAGAAGCTATAAAGGCAAAAAAAATTCTTGCGGAGCAAGGAATTGATGTAAGAGTTGTTGATATACATACTATAAAACCAATTGATGAAGAATTGATTATAAAATGTGCAAAAGAGACTAAGAAGATTGTTACGGTTGAAGATCATAATATAATTGGAGGACTTGGTTCAGCTGTCTGTGAAGTACTTTCAACAAATTATCCTAAAATGGTTACAAGACTTGGAATAAAAGATACATTTGGATGCTCTGGAAAAGCTGTAGAATTAATGAAATATTTTGAGATTGACTCAGATGCAATTGTAAAAGAATTTGTAAAAAATGGTAATATGGATTAAAAATGAAAAAAAGAAAGAATAAGCTTGAAAAAATGGAAAAAACATAAAAATTATATCGTTTTTTCTAGAAAAAAGTATTGCATTTAATAGGTTTTATTGTTATGATTAGAGTGTGATATTTTAGACAAGTAATTAAATGTAAGATTATAAACTCAAATAAGCTCATAGAACTGAATTGAAGCTTTTTGATGAATATTAAAAATATAGTCATCAAATAGAAAGGAATATGATAAAATGATAGAATTTAGAAATGTAAATAAGACATATGACACAGGAACAGAAGCAGTACATAATGCAAACTTTAAAATTGATAAAGGCGAATTTGCTTTCTTAGTTGGAAGTTCGGGTTCAGGAAAATCTACTCTTATTAAACTTATATTAAAAGAGGAGGAGCCAACTTCTGGAAACATTATTATAAATGGTAAAGATACTACTTTTTTAAAACCTAAAAGAGTTCCATATTTAAGAAGGAGCATGGGGGTTGTTTTTCAAGACTTTAGATTATTACCTGATAAAACAGTTTATGAGAATGTAGCATTTGCAATGTATATTGTAAAGGCAACACCAAGACATATAAGAAGACAAGTTCCAATGGTATTATCACTTGTTGGATTAAGTGACAAAGCAAAAGTTTATCCAAACGAGTTATCTGGTGGTGAGCAGCAAAGGGTTGCACTTGCAAGAGCATTAGTAAACAATCCATCTATGATAATTGCTGATGAGCCAACAGGAAACCTTGATCCAGATACAGCATGGGAGATAATGACATTATTAAATGATATTAATGCAAGAGGAACAACTGTTGTAGTTGCAACACATGCAAAAGATATAGTAGACAAAATGAAAAAAAGAGTTATTCAGATTGAAAAAGGCAATATAGTAAGAGATGATAAAAAAGGTGGGTATAACAGTGAGATATAATGTAATTGGATATTTAATTGGCGAAGGCCTAAGAAACGTATTTAAAAATAAAAAATCAACAATAGCATCGCTTATGATTATGTGTGCTACAATGTTTGTATTTGGAATTTTCTTTTTACTTGGAGAAAATGTTCAAGCAGTTGTGAAACAAGTCGAAGAGCAACAAGCAATGCAAGTATTTATAGAACCAGAGGCAACAGAGCAGGAAATTTCAGAACTTGGAAATAAAATAAAATCACTTCAATATGTAAATACAACAGAATATGTTACAAAAGAGGATGCACTAAATACTGTAAAATCGTGGTTTAAAGATAATCAAAGCATGATTGAACCACTTGCAAAAAACAATCCTTTTAAAGCATCTTATGTAGTTACTTTAACAGATTTAAAAAAAATAAATGATGTTGAGGCAGAAATTAAGACATTTGACCATGTAAAAAGTATTACTTTAAGAAATGATACTATAAATAAACTTTTAAATATAGCAAATGGTGTTAGAACTGCATCAGCTGTAATACTTGTACTTTTAATTTTTATTTCAATATTTATTATATCAAATACAATAAAATTAACAGTACATGCAAGAAGAAAAGAAATTTCAATTATGAAATATGTAGGCGCAACAAATGGCTTTATAAGATGGCCATTTATGGTAGAAGGTATTATAATTGGAGTTGTTGCAGCACTTATATCTGTATGTTTACTTGGAGTAGCATATAATTATGTTGCAGGCCAAGCATCAGGCATGGTTGAGACAATTCAAATTAATTTATTACAATTTTCTAACTTGTTTAAGACATTAATGATAACATATTTAGTTTTAGGTATTGGAATTGGTACAATAGGTAGTGCTATATCAATGAGAAAATATCTAGAAGTTTAAAAACGTAAGAATATAAGGGAGAGTGCTTATGAAAAGAAAAATAGTGTCCATATTTTTGATAGGAATGTTGCTGATAATATCAATAGTGCCAGCAGTATATGCAAAATCTGCAACACAAAGAAAGCAGGAATTAGAAGAACAACGTCAGGATGCAAAGGATCAAAAAGCAGAAGTTACAAAAGAAAAACAAGCTGTACTTGAAGAAATTGCAGATTTAGATGATGAAATTGATAAATATGAAGATCAAATTTCTGAGCTTAATACAAAAATAAAAAATTTACAAAAATCAATTGCTTCAAAAGAGGTTGAAATTAAAAAACTTGAAAAAGAGTATAAAGAAAAAGAAGAAGCTTTTAGAGAAAGAATGGTTGCAATTTACGAAGCTGGCCAAACAACATATTTAGATGTACTTCTTTCTTCTGACAGTGTTGTAAACTTTATTTCAAATTATTATAGGATTTCGGAGCTTGCAGAGGCAGATAATGAGATGATGGCATCAATAGAAGCACAACAAAAAAAGATTGAAGAAACAAAGAAAGAACTTGAAAACGAAAAGAAAGATATTGATACATCTAAAGCTTCGGTAGAGTCAAAGAAAAAGGAACTTGATAGTAAAAAAAGTGCAAGACAGGCAAAGGTTAATACTTTGTCAAGTAAAGAACAAGAATTGCAAAAACAAATAGAGCAATTTAATGCAGATATTAAAAAAGCTCAAAAAGAAATTGATGCTGCTGTTAAAAAATCAGAAGGATATCATGGAAGTTTTTCTGGAACACTTAGTTGGCCTGTATCAACATCTTCAGGCAATTGGAACCTTATTACATCAGGGTATGGAAGAAGGGACCAACCAACATCAGGAGCATCTACAAACCACAAAGCTTTAGATATAGGAATAAGATATCAAACAGTATATGCACCAGCTGATGGATATGTTGTACTTGCAAGTTGGCAATCAGGATATGGAAACTTTATTATGATAAAGCATTCAAATAATTTATATACATGTTATGGACACTTATCATCATATAAAGTATCAGCAGGACAAACTGTATCAAGAGGACAAGCAATAGCTGTTTCAGGAAATACAGGAGTTTCAACAGGACCACACTTACACTTTGAAGTTAGGACAAGTAGTTCTTTTTATTCAAGAGTGAACCCACTAAATTACATATCAGATAGTGTATACTCGCAATTGAAATTTTGGTAAAATAAATTGATAAATAATACTTTGACTATGTATGAAATTTATGCATAGTCAAAGAAAATTTGTCGCTATAAATTTTAAAAGGAGGCAGATATGAAACGTAAAATTATTTCAATTTTCATGATTATAATTATATTATTAAATATTTGTAGTTTTGTATTTGCTGAAGATAGCACAAATACAGTGACAAATCAAACATTAGAAGAACAAAAAAAAGAAGTAAATGATAAAATAGAAACTGCAAATTCAAAACTTACATATGTACAAAATGAACTTTCAACAACAATGCTTAAAGTTCAAGAGCTTGAAGATAAAGTAACAGATTATAAAAGCCAGATGAATGACTTAGGTAGTAGATTAGACACTTTACAAAAATCAATTGATACTGCCAGAGCGGAATACAGTGTTATAGAAGCTGATTATAACAATAAAGAAGAACAGCTTAGAGAGAGATTAGTTGCAATGTATGAATCTGGAGAAACAACATATCTTGATGTATTATTATCTTCAAGGAATATTGTAGAATTTATTTCAGGATATTATTTAATTTCCGAAATTGTACAATATGACAATGAGCTTATAAAGGAAGTTGGAGAGAAGAAAGATGAACTTGAAATAAAGAAAGCAAAACTTGAAAAAGAAGAGACAGAAGTTAAACTTTTAAAGGCAAAAAGAGAACAAACTACAGTTATTTTGCAAAACACAATTACAATGCAACAAGAAGAAGCAAATAAATTAAATGAGCAAGAAAAAAAGTTGCAACAAGAAATCAGTGCATATAAGGTAGAACAAGCACAAATAGAGGCTGCTATAATACAGGCAACGAATAATACAATAGGCAAAGACATACAATATACAGGAGGAACAATGTTATGGCCTGTTGCTATATCAGGTACTGTTATCACATCATATTTTGGAACAAGAGAGCATCCAATTCAAGGAATAGTAAAACAACATACAGGAATTGATATTGGAAATGCTACATATGGTTCACCTGTTGTGGCTGCAGAAGATGGAGTTGTTACATATGCAGGATGGCTAGGTGGCTATGGAAATTGCGTAATGATAAATCATGGTAATGGAATAGCAACATTGTATGGACATGGACAAAAAATTCTTACAGAATTACATAAGGAAGTTAAAAAAGGTGATTTGATAATGGAGGTAGGCTCAACAGGAAATTCAACAGGACCTCATTTACATTTTGAAGTTAGAGTAAATGGTACATCTGTACAACCTTTAAATTATGTTAAAGCACCTTAAAAATATCAAATATATACTAGAAGATTAGAAAAATTTTCTAGTATATATTGTAGTTTATAGGCTTAACTAAAAACCTAAATATTTTATGAAAAGGAAAGTAAAATGAACGAAAGTAAAGGACAAAAAATTTATAGGTTATTGATGGTTATAATTATAACAGCATTAATAACTGGAATTCTTACAACAATATTGGTTTATCAAAAACTAACAGGAACAATGAACATATCAAATATTGTAGCTTCAGGGGATAATACTGGATTAGAGCTTACTTTATCAAAAATTAGAGCTACACTTGAGAAAAAGTATATCGGAGAAATAGATGATAAAAAATTACTAGAGGGAGCTATCAAAGGATATGTAGCAGGACTTGGAGATGAGTATGCTCAGTATTATACAAAAGAAGAAATGTCAGTTGAAATGGACGAAACAAACGGAAATTACGTTGGAATTGGAATATACATGACTGTAAATAGCTTAGAAGGAACAATTACAGTAACAGAGCCTATGGAAGGATCTCCTGCAGAAGAAGTAGGACTAAAAACAGGTGACATGATAATTGCTGTAAATGATGAAGAAGTTACAACAGATAATGTATCAAATATGTCTAACAAAATAAAGGGAGAAGAGGGAACAAAAGTTAGGCTTAAAATAAAAAGAGGAGAAGAAACTTTTGAAGTAGAAGTTGAAAGAAAAAGAATTGTAGTTAGTCATACAAAAGCAGATATAAAAGAAAACAGTATAGGATATATACAAATTTCTGACTTTGAAGGTGGAACAGCTGTAGAATTTCAAAAAAAATATGAAGAATTAAAGAAAAAAAATATAAAATCTTTAATTATAGATTTAAGAGGAAATGGCGGAGGAGTTGTGGATGAAGCATTAAGCATATTAAATATGATATGTGACCAAAATTCTACGTTACTTATTACAGTTGATAAATCTGGAAAAGAAGAACAAACCAAGTCAAAACAGACTCCTATAATTGATGTACCTGTTATTGTGCTTACAAATGGATATTCAGCAAGTGCATCAGAAATTTTAGCAGGAGCTTTAAAGGATAACAATAAAGCGAAACTTGTTGGAACAAAAACATATGGTAAAGGTGTTATTCAAACATTAATGCAATTATCTGATGGAAGTGGTTTAAAGATGACAACAGAAGAATATTATACACCATCACATAATAAAATTAATAAAGTAGGGATAGATCCAGATTATGAAGTAAAATTACCTTCAGGAATAAAGGAACTTACAGATAAAAATGATACGCAACTTCAAAAAGCAATTGAATTATTGAAATAAAATTTATTTGATAAATATGAAAATAAATCTTATTGTAAAAGTAAAAATAGTTTTGAAAAATATGCACAAACTTAGAATGTCGAATCATATTTTAGAAGCTAAATTTTACTTTTACAATAATAAAATTTATTTATTTTAGAAATTGTTTGACTGCAAAAGTATACTGATTTCAATACTTTCAAGAAAAGAAATAAAAAAAGTTAAAAAAAATAAAAAAACTTTAAAATAAGTATTGACATTTTATCTAAAATTTAGTATACTAAACGAGTCGAAGGAAATGGGCGCATAGCTCAGCTGGGAGAGCATC
>ULOC01043934.1_pt1 | contig 10774 bp, 8 predicted proteins | sample 1952181 | NCBI WGS metagenome assembly ULOC01 (sample SAMEA4835592, study PRJEB28245) | human gut metagenome | biome: gut microbiome; material: fecal sample | place: Denmark | collected 2008
GGGTGGCAGAGTCCCATTTCGTGCGAAGATGTACCTGCAAGGATTTCATTGTTGCCCGGTTCGGGGATTCTGCTAAGAGGCAGATTTTGGAGAATGGCGGTCTTGTGCCGCTGTTCTCTGGAATAAAGAAGTTTGTGCTGCTTGAAGGATAGATTATTTAAGAAGTTATCTTTTGAGATAAGGGGGCGGGTGCACCGCATTCTTATCTCAGGAGATAGCAGCCGGCATATCTTTTTGTAATAATCTAAGAAAGAGCAGGTACAAAGATATGTGCAAGATAGGCATTATGTTAGGTACAGCCGGGGAGAATCTTCCTTCGGCTATTTTATTTATGAACTCCAACAAATCGGAGAAGAATATCCGTAAAAAGGTTGCTAAGACCAGAGAGAAGTGTCTCTCGCATGGAATTATCTTAGGACATGATGTGGTCATTTGCAAAGAACCGGACAGGGATGTTGACCGTGATGCAGTCAATCTTTTGATTTCCTTTTTGATGACCGGACAGTATGACATGGTGGCGGTGGACAAGCTGACAGATTTAACGGAAGATGTATCCGATATGGAGGAGCTTATGAAGGATGCCGCTAAGATTGGTGTCGGGTTCCTTGAATTATCCACAATTGCAAGGATCACCGAGGCAGTGCAGGTACAGGTGGGGGTGTTTGATAATTATAACAGATAAAAAGAGTAAAGCCGGGTGCAGTGTCCCGGCTTTTACATACAGAGGTTTGTATGTCATAGGACAATCTGCGAATTGAATAGAATGAAACAAGCAGAAAATAGGAGAGCTAAAGTGTTAGATATATCAGAGGAAAAACTTGATGCAATGGCGGCTGTGGATATTCGGACTGTGGATATAAACACGCTGACAGATATTCGGGATATCAAAATTGACACAAAACTACCCGTAGAAGAAAAACTGGCTTCTTTTGCAAGACAGACAAATAATATCTATGTCCATCGTATGGGAGACTATGTGATTAAGGTCAGATTTCAAAACGAGGGAGCGAGTATAGACGACAAGATGGAGGAATATCTACGGCATTTAGCAGAAATTCACATATAGTACATTTTTGATAAAAATCGAAAAAGCCTTGAAAGAATCGAAAAGTTATGTTAACCTAAAATCAGGACGAATCAAGGAAACTCTTGAATTTTAGGTTTATTACAGCTTAATAACTTAAAAGTCAGGAGTGATCAAATGAATAAAAAACATTTTCTAGCAGCCATGTACCTCCGTCTTTCAAGGGATGACAGCGATGTCGGAGATGTGACAGACAAGGATGGTAGACTGAAATCCGAGAGTAACAGTATCGGAAATCAGAGAGAGCTGATCAGAGCCTTTATCCATGAACAGCAGGATATTGAATTGTATGATATTTATGTTGATGATGGGTTTTCGGGCAGTAATTTCGACAGACCAGAATTTAAAAGAATGATAAGCGACATCGAAGCAGGAAAGGTGAATTGCGTCATTGTAAAAGACCTTTCTCGTTTTGGGCGTGACTATATTGAATCCGGGAGATATATACAAAAAATCTTCCCGGCTCTTTCTGTGCGTTTTATTGCACTTACAGACCATTATGACAGTTTTCATGCGGATGCAGGGGAGAGCGGCATTGTTCTTCCGGTCAAAAACTTCATTAACGATTCCTATTGCAGAGATATTTCCACAAAAGTGAAAAGTCAGTTTGAAGTAAAGAGACATAATGGGGAGTGTATTGCTCCGTTTGCCCTTTATGGATACAGAAAGGCAGATAACAACAAAAATCAGCTTGTGGTGGATGATTATGCAGCTGAAATTGTGCGTAGGATTTTTAATTGGAAAATGGAGGGAGTGGCGGTTTCAGCCATAGCGGATAAATTGAATGAACTTGGTATCCTTTCACCAAAAGAGTATAAGAAATCCACAGGTGCAAATTACAGAGGGGGATTTTCCGGTGCAGTAAAATCCATGTGGAGCAGTGCCACGGTAAAGCGAATATTGACAAATGAAATGTATCTCGGTCACATGGTGCAGGGAAAAACAGAAAAGATAAATTATAAGCTGAAGAAAAGTGTGGAAAAACCTGAAAAAGATTGGGTTAAGGTGGAAAATACCCATGAGCCGATCATATCGGAAGATGTTTTTCTGGTTGTCCAAAATTTGTTGAAGGTTGATGGACGGGTGAGTCCTGTATCAGAGAAAAACAGTTTTTTTACAGGAATATTGTTTTGCGGAGATTGCGGAGAGCAGATGATAAGGCGGATAAACCGCTATAAGAATACACGGAGGGTTTACTATATCTGTTCCACCAAAAACCGGGGTGAGGGCTGTACCAGACACAGTATACCGGAAGATGCTCTTAAGCAGCTTGTATTGGAAATGGTAACGAAATTTGCAAACTGTTTTTTGCAGGAAAAGCAGATGTTTGAAAAGGCTCTGGATATGGAAACAGATTTTGAGTCCATAGTCCATTATGATACCGAAATTGCAAGATTAAAGGAAGAACAGGATAAATATTATTCTCTCTGTTCAGGCTTATATGAGGACTTGAAAGAAGGGATTATCACAAAGAGCGAATTTGAACGTCTGCACAGCGAGTTTAAAAGGAAAGCCGGAGAATTTGAGGAAGCACAGAAAAAACAGGAGCTTATGATTAAGGAACTGTTTAAGAATGGTGTCATCTCTGCAGCAAGGCTCAAGACCATGCAGGACTGTGCGGAACTGAGAGAGATAGACCGTTATACTCTTTGTAGTATGGTAAAGAAGATTTCAGTATATGAAAACCACAGAATTGAAATTGAGTTTTATTATACGGATCAGTATCGCATTATGCGGGAAGTCAACAAGAGAATAAAAGACGAACAGAAGAAAAACTGTTTGGCAGAAAGAGGAGTGCATAAGAATGGGCAGAGTATCCAAACGAGGTAACTCGTTAAGAAAAACAGCAGGCGTTCAGACAGAACAGAATGTGAAAGTCAGACGATACAGAGCTGGTATCTATGCAAGACTTTCAGCGGATCATGATGAAAGAAAAAATGAGTCAGTGGAGGTTCAGACTGAGATTGCAAGGAAATATGTAGAAGAATTTAATCTGAAGAATACGGAAGAAATCATTGATATTATTGATTGCTATACCGATTTAGGAAAGACCGGCAGCAATTTTGAAAGAGAGGGCTTCCTTAGGTTGTTGCAGGATATAAGGCTTGGTGAGATAAATTGCGTCATAGTAAAAGATCTATCAAGGTTTGGCAGAAATTATCTGGAGGCGGGCAATTACATTGAGAAGATATTTCCGTTTTTAGGAGTACGCTTCATTGCAGTTGCTGATGGGGTTGATACCGGAAAGGAAGGCAATGAGAATAAGCAGATGGCTTCCGAAATCAAGAACCTTGTAAACGACATGTATGCAAAGGATTTTTCTAAAAAGGCGAAGCTGCACTTAAAACAGAGGAGAGAAGAAGGCTCTTATGTTGGCGGTCCTCCACCTTATGGATATATGGCAGAATGGAGCGGAAAACGGCGTAGATTGATACCGGATGAAAATACGGTGGATATTGTTAACTTTATATTTGAGAAATTTGTTGAAACGGAAAGCTATACTGCGGTTGCGGATGAACTGAACCACAGACAGATCAATCCCCCTTCTCTGTATAAGAAAACAAAAGAAGTTTACTATACACCCGAAGCAGGAGTATATAAAGGGTGGGATAAGAGCGCAGTGGAGAGAATCCTGAAAAGTGAAACCTATACAGGAACTCTGGTGCAGGGAAAAACCAGTATAACTGCAAGGGATGAGAAGAACCGTATTCATAAGCCGGAAGATGATTGGGTGATTACAAAGGATGCACATGAGCCATTGGTTGACAGGGAGTTATACCAGAAATCGGTGGAAATCAGAGAAAAAATGAAGGAACGCAAAGCTTCTTATAATCATCCAACGAAGGGATATCCGATTGTGGAAAACATTTTTGATGGTGTACTGTATTGTGGGGTATGCGGCAGAAAAATGACAAGAAGCAGCTATGTAAAGCACTATGCAGATGGGGAAAAAGCAAGGCTTGACGGATATTTCTGTTTAAACAGCGGACAGACGAAAATTAAAGTGTGCCCGGACTCTAACCGTATTTCAAAGAATGAGCTGGTGGATATATTGTTACCTCTTATCCGTATGGAATTTGCAGTTTTCCTGAACAAGCCAAAGAATTACATGGAGTATGGCAAAGAAAGAATTGCAGAGGCGGTTAAGAAGGTGGAAGCAAGACTAAGAGAAACAGAGGCAAAGCTGAGACGTTCTCAGGAGAAAGAAAGCTGTGTATATATGGATTACCGTGCTGGGAAAATTCCACAAAAACAATATGTGGCATTCAAGATGAGGCAGGCAGACATACTGGAAGATCTGAGAAAACAGCAGGAAAGTCAGAAGCAGGAAATAAGAGCATTGGATAAACTCTCCGGAAAATATATGGCAGCTATTAAAGCCCTGTTAAAACTGAAAAGAGGCAAAGAGCTTACGAAGGATATGATAGAAGCGTTTATTTCAAAAATATATGTTTATCCGGGCAAACGTATAGAGGTTATATTTACCTTTACAGCAGACTGTATGGAAGGGGTGAAGTAGAATGGAGCGTTTGGCATTATATTTACGGTTATCCTTAGAGGACGAGGGAGAAAAAGACGAGAGCAATAGTATAAGCAATCAGAGAAAGTTAATATATGAGTACATACATCACGATTCTGAATTAAGCGGGTATGAGGCTGTGGAGTTTAGTGATGATGGCTTCTCCGGCACCAATATGAATAGACCGGGGATGCAAAAGTTGTTAAAGGAGGTAAAGGCAAATAATATCAGATGTATCATTGTAAAGGATATGTCCCGTTTTTCAAGAGATTATATTGAGGTGGGTACTTATCTGAACCAGATATTCCCTTTTATGGGCATTCGTTTTATCGCTATCAATGACCATTATGACAGCAGGGAACATCACGGAAGTACCATAGAGATTGATACCGCATTTCAGACACTTTTATATGATCTTTACAGCAAGGATGTATCAGTTAAGGTAAAGGCTTCAATTGAAAATAAGTGTGCAAAGGGAGAATATGTTTTCGGACAGGCTCCATTTGGATATGAAAAAAGCAAAGAAATAAAAAATGCTGTTATCGTGAATGAAAAAGAGGCAGAAATTGTGCGCTATATCTTTTCCCTTGCGGTGCAGGGGAAAACTAGCACACAGATAGCAAGACAGCTTTATAAGGAAAACGTACCTACCATTACTCAGATGCGTAATCCGGAAAAGAAATATACAGACGGTAAGGTCCATTCATGGAGTGTAACTGCTATCAGAAAAATATTGAATAACCGTTTTTATCTCGGAGAAATGGCATATGGAAAATCGGTCAGAAAGTCCGTAGGAAGTCAAAACGGTATTGCTGTACCGAAAGAAGATTGGAAAGTAATTCGGAATCACCACGAGGCACTCATTTCAGAAGAAATATATGAGCAGGTATCGTCATTCAAACTGGATTATTCTACAAAAAGAAACAGGGAGAAGCATCCACTTACAGGAAAATTGTATTGCGGTGGATGCGGATATTCTATGGTTTATAAGCCACTACGCGAAAAGAATCGTTACAGGCGGTTTGAGTGCCGAAAACATGCTCTGTTGCAAATACCGGATTGTTGCACTTACTTGAATGCCGATCTGCTTGAAGAAACCGTACTGATGATGCTGAATAAAGAGTTGATGCTTCGTGGAAATGCCATGAAGCAGAATGAAAGCCTATCTTCATTTCAACGGGCAGGCATTCAGTCTCTGAAAAAGAAACTGGAGGAATACAGACAGGAACAAAAACAGATTCGGGCAGAAAAGGATAATTTGTATGAACAGTATGCTTTAAAAGCAATCAGTAGTGAGGAGTATCAGAAATGTTCAAACGAGCTGACAGAGCGCTTATCTTCATTATCCGTAAAGGAATCCGATACAGCGGGAAAGCTTTCTGGATTGGAAAGCGAATACCAGAAAGCAGAGGTTGATATGAAGCAGATTATCCGGTATTCGCATATTGAAGAATTGACGCAGGAAGTGGTTGATGCTTTTATTAGAAGAGTTTATGCTTATAAAGACAAAAGGATAGAGATTGAGTGGAATTTCAGTATGGATTGCGGAGTAAGTCAGGCAAATGGAACTTAGCAATAACTATTCATCAATTTTTACAGGACTTAGCAACTATTTTACATTAACCCAACGAAGTTATGCAGGATTGCGAAATTTTTATTTGAAAAAATAAAAAAAGTTCGTAGCAATAACTTGACATCAATGGGCTATGGAAAAATGAATGTTTACGATGCACTGATGAAATTTTATGGGGTATAAAATTTATATACAAAGCGTAAAAAGATATAAAAAATTTATGAAATGCTTTTTTTTGAGAACCAAGTACGATATAATTAAGACTATACAGATTGGAGAGTGAAGCATGGAGAAAAAAGATTTATTAGCAAATTACGCAGCATCAAAACAGAATATGTGTATTACGAATGATACGATCTCGGACGGATTGTTTCAGGAGTATGGGGTAAACAGAGGACTTCGCGATGTCAACGGAAAGGGTGTATTGACAGGTCTGACCCGTATTTCAAAGATTGTGTCCTTCAAAGATGAAAATGGAAAACAGGTGCCATGTGACGGTGAGTTATGGTATCGCGGATATAATGTAAAAACACTGATCAAATCCATCGGACCGAACGAATTCGGCTTCGAGAAGGCGGCATATCTGCTGCTGTTTGGAGAACTTCCGGATCAGGCGCAGCTGGATGAATTCTGTGAGGTGCTCGGCAACAGCCGGACACTTCCGACCAATTTTACCAGAGACGTTATTATGAAGGCGCCTTCTAAGGATATCATGAATTCCATGACACGAAGTATTCTGACTCTTGCGGCCTATGATCCGCATACGACAGATTCTTCCATTGAAAACAATATCCGTCAGTGTATGCAGCTGATTGCCAATTTTCCGATGATCGCGGTATATGGATATCACGCATATAATCATTATGAAAATGATTCGAGTATGTATATTCACCGACCGGATCCGAAGCTTTCCACGGCAGAGAATTTCCTTCGTATGCTGCGGCCGGATAAGCAGTATACCCAGCTGGAGGCACAGGTGCTTGATGTGGCACTGATGCTTCATATGGAACATGGCGGTGGCAATAACAGTACGTTTACCACCCGTGTGGTTACTTCTGCCGGCACGGATACATATTCAGCCATCGCTGCGGCAATGTCTTCCCTGAAAGGACCAAAGCATGGCGGTGCCAACATCAAAGTTATGCAGATGATGAATGATATCCGGGAAAATGTGCATGACTGGAGCGACCGTGATGAGGTAAAGTCCTATCTTGGAAAGATGCTGGATGGACAGGTCTTTGATAAGAAGGGACTGATCTATGGTATGGGACATGCCGTGTATTCCCTGTCCGATCCGAGAGAGCGTGTATTCCGCAGTTATGTGGAGCATCTTGCCGAGGCAAAGGGACGTCAGAAAGACATGAACCTTTACAATATGATAGAAGAAGTGGCTCCGGAACTGATCGCAGAGAAGCGTCATATTTTTAAAGGTGTCAGCCCGAATGTGGATTTTTACAGTGGTTTTGTGTATGAAATGCTTGGCATTCCGTCGGAATTGTATACACCATTGTTTGCCATTGCAAGAATTGCAGGATGGAGTGCACACAGACTAGAGGAGCTGGTGGGATGCAACAAAATTATTCGTCCGGCATATAAGAGTGTTATGGAAGAACTGGAATAAGATTATTACAGTGGACAGAATTGCATTTTATTTTGCTCTGTGCTAGTATGGAGACAGAAACTTTCGTGTGTTATAACAGGGGAGAGGACTGATTATGAAAATAACAGAAAAATATTATCGCTTTGCGGAAAAAGGGCAGCAGATACAGAGAATAAACCGTTTCCTTGTGACAGAATATCTGATCTTTTATGCATTTATTCTGTTTATGCTCTGGGCATCAAGAGCAAAAGGAGTACGTTCTCTGGGATTTACGGCATTTGTCAGTGTGATTGCAGTAGTCTCCGGAGGTGCATTGCTCATCGGATGGAAGCGTCGTCCGGAATCGGAGCGGCTGAGATATCTGGCTCTGATCGGGTTATATCTCGTATCATTTTTCATGACTTTTGCTTATACGGAGAGTTTTATCCGTTTTCTGGGACTGGCTCCTTTTATCGGCTGTATTTTGTTTTTTGATCCGAAATATTCTAAAATCGGCGGCATCGGTTATCTTGTATTGAATGCGCTGACGATCTTTGGTCAGATCCGTCAGCAGCCGGAAGGCGTAGCCGGGACAACCAATCTTGTACTGGATCTGCTGGCACTGGGGGTACTGGTATTTGCTGTGATCTTTACAACAAATGTGGCACAGAAATTCAACCATGATACCCGGCACAGTGAACAGCAGGAGCAGCGGAAGCAGCAGGCAATTTTAGACGATGTGATCGGTGTGGCGGAAGAAGTGCGTAAAGGTACGGAATCCGTGATGAAAATTGTCAATGATCTGAATGGATCGACAGAGGTGGTCAATGGTGCGATGAAAGATATTTCTTCCAGCACGCAAAGCACGGCGGAGAATATCCAGACACAGACAACCATGACACAGGATATCCAGCATTCGATTGAGCAGACACTGGAAAGTTCCGAGAATATGGTAAAAGTGGCAAAGCAGTCCGGGGAACTGAATCAGAAGAGCATGGAGATCATGGAACATCTGAAGAAACAGTCCGCGGTAATCGCAGAGACAAACTCCGGAGTGGCAGATTCCATGAAAGCGTTACAGGAGCGTACCGAGGCAGTAAAGAGTATTGCAGATACCATCTTTTCCATTTCCAGTCAGACCAATCTGCTGGCGCTTAATGCATCCATTGAGAGTGCCCGTGCAGGGGAAGCCGGAAAAGGGTTTGCTGTAGTGGCTGATGAAATCCGTCAGCTGGCAGAGAAAACCAGAAGTGAGACAGAAAGCATTGCCCAGATTCTGGATGAATTGTTCAAAAATGCAGAGGATGCAGCAACGGCGGTGAGCCGTTCGATTGAGGTTACCAATGCGCAGGATTCCATGATTGCGAAAGCGTCTGAGAGTTTTTCTGGAATGAATGATAATGTCAATACACTGGTTCAGGAGATCGAAGGCATTGACGGCATGTTAAACCGTCTGTCGGATGCAAACAATCAGATTGTAGACAATATCAGTAATCTTTCTGCGACAACGGAAGAAGTGACGGCCTCTTCCGTACAGGCAGCGGATCTGTCAGTTGAGAATTTAAACAATGCCGAGCAGGCAAAACAGAAACTTGACAATGTGCTTGCGGTATCTCATGAACTGGATAAGTACATAAAGTAAACAGATAGAATGAGATAAAGGTGCCTCAGCAGGAGAAATTCTGCTGAGGATTTTTACTACCATAACTTAGAAGGAGATAAAAATTATGAATGTAACAATGAAACAGGTCGAGGGCGGTGTATGTGCGGCTGCAGGATTTTCCGCAAACGGATTAAACTGTGGGTTAAATCCGGATCGGAACAAAAATGATCTGGCACTGATCTGGTCAGAGAAAGAGTGTACGGCAGCGGCTGTTTACACAACGAATAAAGTAAAGGGTGCACCAATCCTTGTGACAAAGAAACATCTGGCAGCAACCGGAAATAAGGCGAGGGCTGTTATTGTTAACAGTAAGAATGCCAATACCTGTAATGCAGACGGAGAAGAAAAGGCACAGATGATGTGTGATCTGGCTGCGGCAGAGCTGGGAATAAAGGCAGACGAAGTGATCGTGGCATCAACCGGTGTCATTGGACAGAAGCTTCCGATTGAACCGATCCGGGATCATGTGCAGGAGCTTGCACGCGGACTTTCCCCACAGAATCATGGAAAAGCAGCAAATGCCATCATGACAACCGATACCTATGCCAAGGAGACCGCGGTTTCTTTTACGCTTGACGGGAAGACCTGTACGGTTGGCGGTATGGCAAAGGGAAGTGGCATGATCCATCCGAATATGGCTACCACGTTAAATTTTGTTACAACCGATGTTGCGATTTCCTCAGAAATGATTCAGAAAGCACTTTCTGAGATCGTAAAGGTGACATACAATTGTCTGAGCATTGATGGAGATACTTCCACCAATGATATGGTCAGTATTCTGGCAAACGGTATGGCAGAAAATACACCAATTACAGCAGAGGGAGAGGATTATGATACGTTCCGTCAGGCACTGTATCAGGTACTCATGACGCTGACCAAGATGCTTGCTAGGGACGGTGAGGGAGCATCGAAGATGCTGGAGTGTACCTGTAGCGGTGCGCCGGATCAGGATACCGCAATCATTATTGCAAAGAGCGTGATCCGTTCCCCACTGTTTAAGTGTGCAATGTTTGGAGAAGATGCCAACTGGGGACGTATTTTATGTGCAATCGGTTATGCGGATGCGGAGTTTGATATCAACAAAGTGGATGTGGATCTGGCATCGTCCAAGGGAACCATTGCCGTATGCAGAAATGCTGCCGGTGTAGATTTCTCTGAGGAGAAAGCAAAAGAAATCTTAGAGGAAGATGAAATTTATATCAATATTGATCTGCATCAGGGAGAGGCATCTGCCAAAGCCTGGGGATGTGATCTGACGTATGATTATGTAAAAATTAATGGAGATTATAGGAGCTAGACAGAACATGGAAAAGAAAATCGGTTTTATCGGCTGTGGAAATATGGGAACAGCCATG
>ULOC01048783.1_pt1 | contig 10733 bp, 7 predicted proteins | sample 1952181 | NCBI WGS metagenome assembly ULOC01 (sample SAMEA4835592, study PRJEB28245) | human gut metagenome | biome: gut microbiome; material: fecal sample | place: Denmark | collected 2008
TTCCAATAGAATTTCTAAAGGAAAGTAAATATGGTTTATACCTACTTAATGATTTAGATGCCGACGATGAAATATCGGATTATTTTATTAGGATATGCCTTACTGTAGATGAGACACTGGAACCGCATTGGGTTGTGAAAGCCAGACCTGAGAGCGAATTGGATGACAAACCAATTTCCGCATCAGACCGAGCTCTACTTGCCGTCAATTATATCAACGACTACACGGACAACCAGTTTTCATACAACCGCCAGTCTCCACTATATGCCTTGACTAAGGCAAAAATTGAAGATGGCACAACAATTGAAAGGATAAAATCATCACTTCTGCGTTCAATGACAGCTGAAGTTGAGCAGGACGACCATTTAAGTCCATTAAACTCTCCGCTTGTAGATTTGAAGAAAACAGCTACATTGTTAGGACTAGACATAAATGAGCTAAAGGCTCAAATTGATATTAAGGAGAATCCATACACAGGTAATAGTATAGCTTTACATAATGGGGCTTTGCCATATCGACTGCAAGGTAAGGGCAGCAAACGGCTTATGTCGATTGCTTTTGATTCGAATGTAATTAATGTGTTTGATCACGGTCTTAGGTATTATGGCTATTCTGTCCGTGCTGTTTTCAACTAATTATTTCAAATACAAATATCATATTTTACTGGTAATTTGATAATTTCTAATTATTTGAATCTATGGAATCAAGATTAAACTTTGATAATGGATATTTGAACCCTATATCATTAAATGATTCGGTATTTATTCAGTCTCTATTTTTAGATAAAGACATAAAGTCTTATTATATCGTAAGAGATGACATCGCCAGAAATATGAAGGCATTTGTTCCATATTTGGTTGTATGTAATGAGAAAAAACAAGGAATTAATTATGTCATATATAACAGAATAGGACAGAAAGTTGGTTTCATCACAGCTGAGCTTGTTAGAATCCAATCAATTAATGACTTAGCATGGAACATTGGATACGCAGTCGCACCGCAATATAGAGGACAAGGATATGCAACAGGAGCATTAAATGTTTTGTCAGAGTATTTATTTAGGTCTTTTTCTATTTTGACTTTGTCACTGGATATATGCATGTCTAACAAAGTATCGCAACATGTTGCAGAAAAATGTGGTTATGAAATACCTGCAGAGCCTGGAAAACGAATAGGATACATAGATCCAGAACATGTAGAAATGGGTATGAGGCTCAAATGGTTCAGAATCAAGTCTGATAAGCGCGCCATATTGTTCAAACGTGCGATAGAATCTGCTTGTGTCAAGGATTTCCATTCTACTATAAGTTATTATAAAGCCGCTTTGGATGAAGTGTGTCAAAAAGGATCTCCATTTACAGATGCACAGATATATTCAAATCTGGGTATGTCATATTCATCATTGGGACAATATAATGAAGCATTCAGATGTTTGAAGAAAGCCCAGGCATTAGGATTAAATAATCCATCCATTGAACGTGAATTATTGTGGCTGAAAAATAATGTCGGACTATTCTAATACTCCAATAATGCAAATGATTATGGTTATTTACAGATAAAGGTTATGGCAACGTGGCAATATAAGGACATCATCGTAAATGGGCAACCAGTAAAAGCTCAGACCCCCCTAATTGTTTCTGCTAGTAGAAGCACTGACATCCCAGCATTTTATGCTGATTGGTTCTTCAATCGCCTAGAAAAAGGATACTCTGCATGGACTAATCCATTCAACGGGGTGAAGTCGTATGTTTCATATGAGAAAACGCGCTTTATCGTGTTCTGGTCGAAGAATCCTCGTCCATTGTTGCCGTACCTGCATATACTCAAAGAACGAAACATTAAGTGTTATATCCAATACACACTTAACGACTATGAACAGGAGAAGTTGGAAAAAGTTCCTTCTCTTGCTAATCGTATTGAAACGCTTAAGCGGCTTGTTGAACAGCTGGGCAAAGGCGCAGTCATCTGGCGATTTGATCCCTTGATATTAACTGATGATATATCAGTTGATGATTTGTTACGAAAAATCCAAAATATCGGAGATCAGCTGAAAAATTACACTGAGAAGTTGGTATTCAGCTATGCAGATATCGCCATGTACAAGAAGGTTAAACATAATCTAGAAGTAAATGGAATCCCCTATCACGAATGGAAAACTGAGCAAATGGAAGAATTCGCCAACAAGCTATCAACTATGAATCATGAACGTGGTTGGAATTTCCAACTTGCGACATGTGGTGAAGAGATTGATATAGAGAAATACCATATACAACATAATCGTTGTATTGATGGTGACTTAATTGCACGTTTAGCGTGGGATGACAAAGAACTTATGGAGTTTATGAAGGTGAAGATAGAAGATGTTCCTACTCCAGACTTGTTTGGTGAGTCAGAATTACCAGAGGGAGCCATACTTCTTCCTTATAATCATTATTTTATCAGTACCCATAAGAAGGATCCCGGACAACGCCAGTTCTGTCAATGCATGGCATCAAAAGATATAGGTGAATACAACACCTGCCCACATCTTTGTGAATACTGTTATGCCAATGCCACTAAGGAATTAGCAATAGCTAATTGGAAGCGTCATCAACAAAACAAATTCTCAGATACTATAACAGGTAAGTAATAACATGCCTACTTTCAAATACAACATAGAGCAAAGCAATCTAATATGTCTTGATAGTATTAGAGATGCTGCTATTGAAGCTCTGCCACAACAATATCGCAAAAGCCCTTGGACTTTAACTAGCCAGGGTGGTTCAGATGATAATAATACCATATACACTGAAGAATTACAGCTGGATGCTTATCTTGCTGCTTATGTGGATTGGCATAAAGGAAAATTAGCAAGGGCAGTTGACATACTTAATGAGCCCCTCCCACGCCAGATGAATATCATAGATTGGGGATGTGGTCAGGGATTGGCAACGATCTTCATTCTTGATTATATTCGTTCAAAAAAGATTGCATGTAATGTTCGTGAGGTAATACTCATAGAGCCTTCATCTGTTGCTCTTGAACGTGCACGTTATCTGATAAATCTTATTAATCCCAATATCACACTTAGATGTCTCAATAAGAAGCTTGATGAACTAAATTCAGATGAACTGAAATTTGGTAACAGTACACCGATATTCCACATGTTTTCAAACATCCTGGATATTGGTGGTATTGATTTGAAGCATCTTAGCCAAATCGTATATACAAACTTATCGGCGTTCAATACCATTATTTGTGTTAGCCCATATTATTATAGTGGTAACGTCCGTATTAATAGTTTTTTCAATTACTTTCAAAGACCGCTTGCTTTAGAAAGAAGTGAGCTGCTTTCAGATAAAATACAGACAGGTTATACTTATAATATTAAGATAGTTAAGCTACAGCCCGATGCAAAGGAGCAAATAGTAAATTATGTTTTTTATCCACCTGTTCAATTCAGAGCTGCTTATGAGCTGTCAGCCGTACAGGGGTTGACCGAATACTATAATAGTTTGACTTACTATGATGTGTATGCTCCTTTTGATTTGGGCGCAAGTGTTAGTGATGACGTACACCCGATTTATGCTGTTTTAAACAATATCATAACCCGAGGGTTAGAAACCATACCATCACCATTCGTGGAAAGGGCTTTTTGTGATGCCAATGGCTTTATAAATGAAACTTCCGACAATGGCGTATTGTCATTCGATTTGTTAGGAGAACATGCCACAGGATGTGTAATTCAGAATTTATACAATGCCTTAGAGGGCAGAGGCTCATTCTTATTCTCGGAATTTATACCACAGAATGAGGTCGCATATACACCTTTAGGCATTGCCCGAATTCAGAAATTACTTGTTGAAATTCTCATTTCAGGTCGATTGAATTTGGAGATGCCTGAATGGAATGTGCTCGTTGAAGAAAATGATGTTCCTTGCGCTGCGTTAGCTTTTAAAGACTTCACGCAAATGTTTAACACATTGACAAGTATGAGTGTTAAATATGAGTCTCTAAAATTGCCCAAGATAAACCTCACGATTGTTAGTAATAAAACGTACTGCAATTCTCCATTGCACATTGGAGAGTATTGTGTAAAACAAGTGACCGAAGAAATAAAGAGCTTCGAATACGATTTAGTAATCCATTATTCAACCAAAAGGAAAGAACAAGACTATACCTTTAGTACATACAAAGCAAAAAACGACTGTTATTTTGCCGTATTCTCAGCGGATGTGGATAATCTTACAGCAGAAAGATATGTTTACACGTCCGATAGAATTGATTACAAGCCTTTTGTAGAAAAGAGTCCTCGTGGTGGTTTTACAGATATCGCAGAACAGTCTAGTAGGTTAACATATTTCTTGAATTTACTTTTTAGAAAAGAGAAATTCAGAAATGGTCAATTACCTATTTTGACAAGGGCAATGAGTAACCAGCCTGTAATTGGCCTGCTTCCAACAGGTAGCGGTAAATCATTGACTTACCAACTTGCAGCTATGCTACAGCCCGGAATTACCATTGTGATTGATCCGTTAATATCTTTAATGAAGGACCAATATGATGGATTAAGAAATGTTTCTATCGATAGTTGTACTTTTATCAATTCTACTGTTACTGACAGAGCACGACGTGAAGAGCTGATGGAACGTTCAAAAATACAGTTCATATTCCTTTCCCCAGAACGTCTTTGTATAAGAGGGTTCAGAAATCGTCTGCGTAATATGCAAGACCTTCATGTGTATTTTGCATATGGTGTAATTGATGAAGTGCATTGTGTGTCAGAATGGGGGCACGATTTTCGATTTACATACTTGCATCTAGGAAGAAATCTCTATAATTATGTTTTACCCAAGCAAGCTAATGGAAGATTTACAAATCTTACATTGTTTGGATTGACCGCTACAGCATCGTTTGATGTTCTCGCAGATGTAGAAAGAGAATTGTCGGGAAATGGAGCTTTTCCTCTTGACAGTGATGCTATTGTAAGATATGAGAATACTAACAGGCTGGAGCTCCAGTACCATGTTGTTCCCATAGATGGAACTCCTTGTGTGAATAAATGGGACGTTTATAGAAGAAAGAATGACTTGCTTCCAGAAATTATTGAAGAGGGCGCTCAACAGCTTGAAGAATTACTTCTGCCGGAGAATGTAGAAAGAATCAAGAAGCGTTTTGTTGAACGGGAATCTATTTCTGACGAAGCGATACTAAGTGAGGTTGCAGAAGCTAATCTGTCTGTTGAGGTTTCAGAGGAATGGTATAGCGAAGAGCCTAATAGGTCTGCGGCTATTGTGTTTTGTCCCCATCGTAGGGGAAGCATCGGCGTTAATGATACACAAGCAAATGTCGGTATAGCTTCTTCTCTCAGGAATTGTCTATCTCATTCACGAATAAGTACATATATTGGTGGTGATGTCTTGACAGAGCAAGACCGTTTTATTTCTGGTGAAACATCAATTATGGTTGCAACAAAAGCATTTGGAATGGGAATTGACAAACCAAATGTAAGGTTTACTTATAATGTTAATTTCTCAGGTTCTTTAGAAGCTTTTGTTCAAGAGGCTGGCCGTGCAGGTCGCGACAGAAAGATGGCCCTTGCTACAATTTTATACTGCCCTAAGCAGTGCTTGGAACAAAATCCCAGAACTCGGTTAATGGAAACCGTTCCTGTTGACTATGGAGTTCATAAGTTTTTCTTTGACAATAATTTCATCGGCGAAGATTTTGAAAAAAAGATAATGTATTATCTTCTTACAAAATCAGTAGTAGATGTAACTGATGAAGAAATCACAATCACCAATCAAATTAATCATCGACAGGTTGATGGATTCATGGAAGAGCTCCTTGCCACCAATGTTGGTGATAACTTAGTCTCGTATATTTCATATTCACCAGAGATAAATGCTGAGTCAGTAGAACAAATAAACACCTGGTTACGTAGAAGAAACTATCCTGTTTTAGTATTTAAAGATTCTCGTGATTTACGTGAAGGTGAAGTTGAATTTGTAGCTACAATAGAAAAAGCTATTTATCGGATGTGTTGTGTCGGGATTATAGACGACTATACAAGAGACTATGCAAATAGTCAATTTAGAATTGTGACTAAACGCAAAAGCGATAAAGACTATTTCATACATTTGAAGCTGTTCCTTATGAGGTATTACACGGACGAACGCGCAGAAGTTGAGATGCAAAATGCCTTGTCATATCGAGGGGACAATGCGATGCAAAAGTGCCTTGGATATATAACAGAATTCGTGTATAATAAGATAGCCACAAAAAGGGAAAGAGCCATTCGCGATATTGAAACGTTTTGTGAACAAGCTGTTAGTTCAAATACGAATTGGCTGGAAACTAACGAGGATTTAAAAGACTTTATTTATTTTTATTTCAACTCTAAATTTGCTCGTGAAGATTATGTAACGGAACTTGGTGAGCCATATAGTCTAACTGTTGATACTGAACATGGAAAAAAATCATCATATGAAATACTTTTCAAGTACATGAACGTGGTGGATGACAATGTTGTAGGTTCTTCTGGCTCCCCAAAAGACAACATAAAACACCTGCAAGGTGCTATACGCCTTATACGCCGTTCATTGACAGATAGTAACCCAGCTTTGGACTTTTTGAACGTTTATTGTATACTCTATCTTAATGTGCAAGACAATGACAATCTTATAAGAGAGCTACGTGAAAGTTTTGTTAATGGATATAAGGAGTTTAAGTTGCGGTCTGATGACTATGATGATTTCTATAAAAAAATGGAACTTTTCATTCAAACATTAAAGGATAAGAACGCATTAACTGAAGAGGGACAATCTCAGATGGATGAATGGCAACAATTAAGTGAAGCTGAATTCCAACTTGATTGGTTGAACAAATTTAAGAAACAATATGTAACTGAATAATTAATAAGCAGATGGAAAATAATGAACTTTTTCAAACCATTGAGCAACTGAAGAGCACTCTATCTGACGTGTCTTCAGCTCGTGAGCAAGTAACCGAGACAGTTCAGGCTTACTCTCAAACCCAAAAAGAGATTCATTCTTATGTAACTAATTTGGAACAGATTGAGAAATCAATCACTTCAATAATCAGCCTGCTACAGAATAATAAGGTTGTAATAGACCAACAGTCCAAAAATGCAGTCAATAATTTGAAGACTTCCTGTGATACTGTAATTAGTTATGCGAAAAATGAATTCTCTTCAACGGCGCAGAGTTTTGCTGATGATACTAACCGTAACGTCGCTTCTATGGCCAGCCAAATCGAAAGATTTGATAGGACTATAGAGAAAGCAAATACTCTAACGAATAAAGTAGAAACAACATCGAAAGAAGTTTCAAGTTTAATTGGGTCTGTGAAAGCTTTACAAGAAGATCTTGTTAGTTCCCAAAAATCACAAGACGAGGCAATAGGCAATATAAGTACGAAACAAGATCAGACTAATACTTCTCTTTCTGAACTGATATCCAAACAAAACCATGTCGTAGAAGAATTAGGGAAAAGTATTTCTGAGAATTCAAATTCTATTAAGGAAAAATTATCGTCTGTAATAACCGCAACATCTAACTCTCTTATTAAAGCCATTGAGGACTTGAAAGTGTCACAGGAAAAAAACTCTATCCAAATTGCGAAAGGAATAAATGTCAATCGATGGATTATTATTGCAGGCTTTATTCTCATTGCGATTTTGCAATATCTTTTTAAATAGTAAATCAAGATGCTGGAACGTCCAAGAATTATCAATGTAAAGCGTAAACCGAGTAAGTGTCCAGTTTGTGGCGAACGTGTCATAGATATTATATATGGCACTGGTGATATGACCGAAGTTGATTTCTAATTAGAGTATCGCAAAGAAGGTATCATGGGAGGTGACAACAATCCTCGTCGTCCACCCATTTGGGCTTGCTCATGTGGATGTAAACGTTTCTGTAAGGTAAATCCTGATGGCACAGATGCTCCAGTCAAGTTGAAGCTGTTTAAGAATATCCGCAAAGCTCCTGCTGACAAAATCAATTGGAAAACTTCGATGGTGGAAAGGGCTTTACAAGGGAACATGCATGAGTCAATCCACCATTATAAAGTGGTGATTGAAACGGAACTTGGCGAGAAGGAACTGCTGAGTTTTACGGCTGTCTGCGGCAGTGATGATGAAGTTCAGGCAGAAACGCTTGTCCGAAAAGGCTTCCTTCGTCTGAAAGGAACAAGATGCGTTTCAATAGAAGTATTTGATGCACCAGTAGATTGATTAAGTGATTAACTTATGTCGAAGACTATGATTAAGAATGTCTAAGGTAACAAAAGCATTTGTCCGACACTATCCAAAAAATTTTGTAAGCTTCGGACAAATGCTCATAATATCAATATTCATCGAGTTGACACCAATACAGGAGCTAAACTTGTTCGGAATTTCCGAACATCTCAATTTGATGAGAATGACATGAAGTATAGCTTTTGTCCGACACTATTAGAAAAATTTGAATACCTTCGGACAAATGGTCAATCAAAAGCAGGCATCTCCAATTTGGAAACACCTGCTCATCATTATATACGTATGCGCGCGAGGGCTATTTGCTCAGCGACCGTTTGAACCTATTACCAGGATAATGTTTAGCATGGGCATAGCGCATAACACGGCGGGCCCAATCGAGAAAGTCTTCATCCTTATCTCGCCACGGCATATCGTTTGATGTGCCACCACCGCCTGACACCTGAGCTACGCCAGTCGCGCCATCTATTCCGGCGATGAATACTCTCAGACCTGTGCTTAGCACATCCTTCCAACGGAAATTGTTACGGTCATCAATGAATGTGTCCTCTGCCATCGCATCTGCTTCGGGGATTTCTCGGCATATTTTGACTGCTTCATATAGCACTTGATCAAAAATTGAAGCTTTGAGAATAATCTCGGCATCTTTGTTGATATAGTTTATCATGACATTGTCTTTCTTCATGATAGCGTCCAACCCTTTCAATTTGGCATTGTAGGTAGATTTGAGACTATCCAATTCTTGATTAACTTGGTCAAGTTTTCCTCGCTTTTCTCTCAAATTGATTCTGATTTCAGTCAGCGTTTGATTGAGAAACTTTATCTGGCGCAGAATATCCTCCTTGTTGGAGTCGGATTCCTGTTGTTGCGCTTCAAGTTCTGCTATCTGTGATTGGATTACCTCTTGCCGTCGAGTAAGATTCTCAATCATGGTGGTGAGTCCTTTCACGGCACGACGCTTAGTTTCAAGTTCCTCTTCAAGAGATTTGTTCTCGCGATGCAGTTCACGGTTGTGTTCTTCGAGTGATTTGTGACGTGCGCCTGTTTCATGGATGTCATCGCCACGTTCCAGTCCCCACTTCTCATTGACGGCAGCATACCAATCGTGCCATTCACGCATTTTGTCGCGAGCAGCAACAAGAGAACCGCCTCCGAACATATCCTTTGCTGATAAGCGACCGTCCTCTAAGATGGGAGTGATGGTAGCGTGAACGTGACAATTTTTCTCGTCACAGTGTGCGATAAAAGAAATGATGTTCTTCTCACCAATACGTTTTGCGAGAGCCTTGTAATTGTCGAGGGCGAACTGCTCTATCTCAGGCATACGCTTGATGTGAGCATTGTTTCCTCGCTCTTGAAGCACCTGATTTCCGAATGCAAGTTCATTCATGCGTTCATTGCTCCCGCCTATAACAAGAGAAACTGAGAGATGTTGAGTACTCCTAACTATCGGTTCTCTTCCTGTTGCAGCAAGCCTTTCGGCTTTCCATTCGGCGATACGTGCATCTACTTTTTCCTTGATGCAGACCGATTGATCTACTGGAGCAATGACACCTCCTTTGCGTACCTCGAAGTTGAGATGCGCACGACTCTTGTCGTAATTGCGTTCTGGGTCATCAAGTTTACATTCCCATCGGGACTCATCCCATTTACGCTGATGTTCTGCGCTGAGTGCTGGAGTCATCTTCATTTTGCTGACTTCGAGCATAGCTTTTTTACCTTTACCCATATAGTTATCCTGTATAATGGTTTGACATAAATGTGATTATTCTGCCAGAGCTTGCTCTTTCATTAGGCTGACCTCAACCCCTCGGAGAGCCTAACAGCCAAGTGTGCTTGGTGTATTAGGCTACACCAAAGGGTTATAATGTCTGCAAGCAGACTCGTTACGGCTTACTTCTCCCAAGGTTCAGCCCCGAGGTATCTGTTCAGATACATCTGGTCAATGGCATTAGGCGTTTGACTAATGTAGGTTTGAACGAAACCGATGGCTTTACGTTTCTTCTCTTCGTTGAAAGATTCCCAAATGGAGAGCGATTCGTTGCGATAAGTACCGAGTTTCGGATATACCGCTTCGATTGCATCAAGAGGGAGCGATTCTTCAACTACGTCTGATGTTTCTGTAACATCGTCTGCGATTTGCTGCGATTCGCTATCAGTTGATGTCACTCTCTTGACAACCTTCTTTTTTGCAGCTGACTTCTTGCCCATGGCATTAGTCGTATTGATTTCGCTGCGTTTTGCAGAAGACTCTCGCTGCGCCTCAATGCTGGAGCGAAACAGGGTGAAGATTGCTTTGAGCGCACTATTGCTGAACGAAGGAGCAATACCCTTGTTGGCATACTGGGCGATGGCTTTTGCCATCTGCCCAGCTTCCTTATCATCAAGTTCTGCCAACATCACAAGATGATCAATAGGAATAATAAGATTTTTCATACACTACGCATTTAAGATTTTGGAATACACATTAGCATAG
>ULOC01059099.1_pt1 | contig 10692 bp, 10 predicted proteins | sample 1952181 | NCBI WGS metagenome assembly ULOC01 (sample SAMEA4835592, study PRJEB28245) | human gut metagenome | biome: gut microbiome; material: fecal sample | place: Denmark | collected 2008
GGAAATGATATGGTTGGAATCAGCTTTGGAACATTATCTTTGATGCAATCATGGTTAGACAGATATGAAGAATATATGGTAGAAGTTGAAAAATGCAATGAAATAAAAGATGTTAAGAAACGTGGGGAAGCTCTGCTAAAAGCTGAAGCAGACTTTAACCTTTGGATGGATATTTATCCGGAGTCGGAACCATGGCAGGAACGACTTAAGATTCAGAAGGCACATGATGAGGTTATGGATAAGATGGGATTGAATCCAAAAGATAATCAATTATGAAGGGAAGGTAATTTATGAAACCACAAAAGATTAAATCTTATCAACTTCTAATATTAGAAGTTATTTCTTTAGCTATTTTGTTCGTCAACGAAAGTTTTTTATAAATATAAATAATACAATATATATAATAATTCTTACAATTGGAGTCACATTATCTACCAATGTACTTGCTGCATATATATCAGATAAGTACAAGAACAATGACTTAAATGATATTGCCGCCAAAAATTTTGTAGTATTAAAATCATGTCAAGACTATGGACTAATCAACATTCAGAAAGAATTTCCTCTTGATAGCGAAGAAATACAGAATGACTTTGTAGATAGTAAAAATGTATATATCATAATGAATGACGCCAAAAGATTTATTTCAGAAAATACATTACTTATTGAAAAACGTTTAAAAAAGAAAAAAAATTCTACAACTCTCATTTTACAAGATTTGAATCAAACTGATGTTATGGATTCACTAACTAGGAAAAATGGTCATGCAGAAAACCCCAATTACTATAAAGATAAAATACGTGATGTTATTGATTACCATATAAAAGATTTGAAAAAAAAGTGTGATAATACACACAAATTTCTTTTCTATTTAAATCCTAACTATAATACATTAGCTATTTTACTAACAGATAACTATGCTATGTACAGTATATATAGAATTGCCCCTGGTAAAACAGAAGTTCCACATTTTATCTTCAAAAATGGATGTTCCGAATATGATCTCGTTAAAAGAGATGTTGAGAAAATTATTCAAATGTCTAAATTGCAAAATTAATTTTTTGTACCCAAATCGTACCCATCGCCATCTAAAAAATCCCTACAATGCCCATAAATACAGGCTTTGTAGGGATTTACCTTTTTATTCAAACTCAATCGTCCCAGGCGGCTTACTGGTAATATCATAGAAGCAGCGGTTTACCCCCTTCACTTCATTGATAATCCTGCTCATAACTCTCTGTAACACCTCGAACGGTATATTGGCAGCTTCCGCTGTCATGAAATCGACCGTATTGACCGCGCGCAGTGCAACCGCGTAATCGTACGTTCTCTCATCGCCCATGACACCCACGCTTCGCATATTGGTGAGCGCGGCGAAATACTGGTTTGGCATCCACTCCGGTGCCTCTCCATGCTCTTTGCGGTATTCCTCTACCGCGGCATCCACTTCCTCACGGTAAATGTAATCGGCATCCTGCACGATACGAACCTTCTCTGCAGTTACCTCACCGATAATACGGATACCAAGTCCCGGTCCCGGGAATGGCTGACGGAAGACAAGTTTCTCCGGGATGCCAAGCTCCAGACCCGCTTTGCGGACTTCATCTTTGAAGAGGTTGCGCAGCGGCTCGATGATTTCCTTGAAATCCACATAATCCGGGAGACCGCCGACGTTGTGGTGGGACTTGATCACTGCGGATTCTCCGCCAAGTCCGGACTCTACCACATCCGGGTAGATGGTTCCCTGTGCCAGGAAATCCACGGCTCCGATCTTCTTTGCCTCTTCCTCGAAGACACGGATAAATTCCTCTCCGATAATTTTACGTTTTTTCTCCGGTTCTGTCACACCGGCAAGTTTTCCATAATAACGCTCCTGCGCGTTGACACGGATAAAGTTCAGGTCAAACTGTCCGTTCGGACCGAAAACTTCCTCGACCTCGTCTCCTTCGTTCTTTCGGAGCAGACCGTGATCGACGAATACGCAGGTAAGCTGTTTTCCGATTGCACGGGAAAGAAGTCCTGCTGCAACAGAAGAATCCACACCTCCGGATAATGCGAGCAGAACCTTTCCGTCACCGACTTTTTCACGGATCTCTTTGATTGTATGCTCCACAAAAGAATCCATACGCCAGGTGCCGGCACATCCACAGATATTTCTCACAAAGTTGTGAAGCATCTTGCTTCCCTCTACGGTATGCAGTACTTCCGGATGGAACTGGATTGCATAAAGCTTTTTCTCCGGGTTTTCATCTGCAGCTACCGGACAGTCAGCGGTATGTGCTACCACCTGAAATCCCGGTGCCGGTTTGGAAATATAATCAAAATGACTCATCCAGCAGATGGTAGATCCTTCTGCCGAATCCGTTGCCACTCCCTCAAAAAGCGGAGAAGACTTGTCCACGAACACTTCCGTTTTTCCGTACTCACGTACTGGTGCCTTTTCTACTTTCCCACCGAGGATATGATTCATCAGCTGCGCACCGTAGCACAGACCGAGAACCGGGATGCCAAGTTCAAATAATTCTTTCGTGTATGTCGGGGAATCTGCCTCATAGCAGCTGTTCGGGCCGCCGGTGAGGATAATTCCCTTTGGATTCATTGCCTTGATCTGTTCGATGTCGGTACGGTAAGAATAAATCTCACAGTACACATTGCACTCGCGGACGCGGCGTGCAACCAGCTGATTGTACTGACCACCGAAGTCAATGACGATGACTTTCTCCTGATCCATATTGTGTTTCCTCCTGTTTTCTAAAATGCATTTTTGCATTTATGTGGTGCATTTTTCAAAAGTACACCATTTTTCTACCATTATAATAAAGCCCCTGTGATTTTACAAGTCACAACCTCACGTTTTCTCGTAAAATGCAATCACATCCGCGTAAACTTTTTCATTTTCTTTCTCATTCAGTATTTCATGGCGCATATGCGGATAGGTAATTGTGGAAATATTCGAAAAACCTGCCTGTTTCAGCGTGTCCACACTGTCTTTGGCACCTTTTTCATACCCGGTGCACGGATCTTCGCTGCCGCGGATCATCAGAATCGGTAATGTCTCATTTACGTCCCGGTAATTTGACACCTGATGCATGGCAGTTGTCAGCATATACAGATCGTGAAAAGCGGAGACGCTAAATCCATGCCCGCAATACGGATCTTTCAGATATGCCTGTACCACCTGCTCATCGGAACAGATCCAGTCCGCTTCGGTTTTTGCATGTTTTACCTGCTTATTAAAATTTCCCACTGACAGTTGCTGCACCAGCTTGGAATGATACATCGGTCCACGCGCCCTTGTGAGCAGATTTGTCAGGAAAAATCCTATGCGGATGATCTGTGTTCCCGGATAATTCGGGAATCCGCTCAGTACCACCTTTGCGTAACTGTGTGACTGGGTACAAAGCAGATTCCTTGCAATGATGGTTCCCATGGAATGTGCAAAAATCATCACCTTTTCCGTTTGAAACCGCTCCCTGATATATGCCGTGATCTGTACCTGATCCGACAACAGATAACGGTCACCGTCTTTTTCTTTAAAGAACCCCAGCTTTGGAGCATGTTCCCCATGCCCCCGCATGTCCGATGTCACCACCGTAAATCCCACCTGCCGCAGCTGTTCAGCGAAAGCCTCATAACGCTCCTTATGTTCCTCCATCCCATGAATGATCTGAATGTATCCCCGCGGATGCTCACTTTCAAATACCGCCAGACTCAGCGCGTAACCGTCGGACGCTTTCAATACTATATTTTCCATTTATATCCTCTTCTGCGTTCGTACTTTTAAAACCAGTCCACATTTGTTCCATGTTCCAACTGTTCCGGTGTCATCAAAGACACGGCATCAATAAACCCGTTGCGAAACGTCATCGTTCCTCTCTTTTGTGCGGTCGTTTCTTTTGCGGCAAGTTCTCCTGCAATGCCAGTAAACGCACAGCATGCCACTGCACTCTCCACCGAATTTTCCGCACTTAAAAAAGCGCCAAGCATCACGGTGGACATACAGCCGCTTCCCGTAATCCTTGCCATCATCGGGCTTCCATTATGACACCGGTAGACGCAGCTTCCATCCGTGATCAGATCAGCTTCTCCGGATGCGACAAGAATCATCTGATTTTCCTTTGCATACTGCTTCATCAGCTCCGGCAAATCCGTTTCTTCTGCTTCCGCCAGCGCATCCTCGGCTGCATCCACCCCGGTAACCGTTCCACAGTTGTGCAGCAATGCCTGTATTTCCGAATAATTTCCCCGGATACAGGTCGGATGGATTATTTTCATCAACTCCAGACATTTTTCACGCCGATAGGAAGACCCCGACACCCCGACCGGATCAATCACGATCGGATGTCCCAGCGCATGCGCCCGCTTTCCGGCAGCCTTCATCGCCTCATAATCCGAGATGGCCCCGAAATTACAGATCAGTGCCGCTGTACCTGCCGTGATCTCCTCCACCTCACAAGGATGGTGTGCCATCGTCGGTGACGCACCTGCCGCCAGAAGGATATTCGCACAGTCGTTGACCGTCACGGCATTTGTGATACAGTGGATAATCGGACGTTTCTGTTGTATTTTCTCATAAATTTCCACCACTTTTTCCCCGGAAAATTTCATCACAGTTTCTCCCGTCTTTGTATTTCACCGTCCAGAATTCCTGCCTTTTTCATTGGAATGGTCACGATAATTGCAATGATCGTACCACCACAGGTACTGATCAAAAACGGCACTACAAATGTAAACAATGCCGCTGCTTTATTCCCCATAATCAGATACGCAATCGGATAAGAAAGCATTCCGCCAATGATACCGGTTCCAAACACTTCTCCCACGTATGCAAACGGAAGCTTTTTCCCATACTGGTAAAGCAGTCCTGCAAGCAGTGCACCACACATACTTCCCGGAAATGCCAGTGGGCTGCCAAGCCCTGTCAGATTACGGATCAATGCCGCCATAAAAGCCTGTGCCAGCCCCCACCATGGTCCGACCGTTACCGCGCACAGTACATTCACCAGATGCTGTACCGGCGCACATTTTGAGCCCAATACCGGGAAAGAAAACATACTCCCGACCACAGCCACCGCCGTGAAAAGTGCCGTCAATGTCAATTTTTTTATCTGCAGATGATTCTTCATTTTACTTTTTTACTCCTCTTTTGTTCCCTTTATATGATCTGTTCTACAAGTTCTCCAAGATGCCGAGTGCCTGTCTCAATATCCTCGCAGGCAAAAATGCCGCTGACAACTGCGACACCCGCGATGCCTCTGCCTTTTAACTGCAAAACATTCTCTGCCGTAATTCCCCCGATTGCCACAACCGGAATCTTTACGCTGTGACAGATTTCTTCCAGCAGTTCATGTTTCATCGGAATGGCATCCTTTTTGGTTGTAGAGCCAAACACAGCACCACTTCCCAGATAATCAGCGCCTCCCGCTTCTGCGGCTTTCGCCTGTTCCACGGTTTTTGCCGTCACACCAATGATTTTATCCGGTCCGAGAATCTCACGCGCGTGCGCTAGTTCCATATCGGACTGTCCGATATGAACCCCGTCCGCGCCGACTTTTGCCGCCAGTTCCACATCATCATCCAGAATGAGTTTCACCCCGTAACGATGGCAAAGTTCCAGCAATTCTTCTGCCTCCTTCTGCACATCCGCTTCCGGAAGTTGCTTCTCACGCAGCTGTACCAGAGTGGCGCCACCTTCCAGTGCTTTCTCTACCTGCTCATATAATGTTTCATTGCCCAGCCAGGTGCGGTCGGTCACCGCATAAAGGCGGAGCTGTTCTTTTTTCATATTATTCACTGTTTTTTCCTCCTGCATGTTACCCCATTATAACACGCACGACAGGAGAAAATCTATACTGCATGCAAATGTGCATATTTTTCCTTTGTTGCCATTCCTCCGCGGATATGGCGTTCGGATTTATTCACATCAATAATCTTGCGGGTTTCTGCCGCAAGTGCCGGATTCACCTGGCACAGCCGGTCCGTGATATCCTTGTGGACTGTGGATTTTGAAATTCCGTAATGCTTGGCAGCCTGCCGTACAGTTGCCTTATGTTCAATGATATAGTTTGCGATTTCCACGGCTCTTTCTTCAATATAAGCTTTCAAAAAAATACCCCTGCATTCCTGTGTTTGTACAGTTTATGCAAGGATATGTTTGCTTATTACTTACTTTCTGACTTACTTCCCACAAAGACTCTTCTGTCACAACCTGTCCCACAACAGTTCCATCGGGTTTGACTCCAAAATAAAGTTTCCTTTTCAATACCAAGATTCAAATCAACACCTGCCTTCAACGCATATAATCAAATTATATACTGCTTATAATGATATGAGGTCAAACATATAAAGCAAATATGCTTGTCTATGTCCCATGACGAACTGAATAGAGGACATATGGCAAAAAAATAGCCGTCCATGTCCCATGACGAACTAAATAGAGGACATATGATAAAAAAGTGCTCATTTATGTCCCATTAAACAGGTCCTGTGGGACTTTTTCATGCGCTTTTTATACATATGTCCTTTTGCCAACTTCTCCTGGGACTTTTTCATGCGCTTTTTATACATATGTCCTTTTACCAACTTCTCCCGGGATTTTTCAATGCACTTTCTCTACATATGTCCCTCCGGCAACTTTCACCGAGACTTTCTGGCTTACTTATTCTCTATATGTCCCAAAAACACAAGGAAACGCACAAGAAAAAGGAATGTTCCCACACGGAAACATTCCCTCTTTCATTTATGTATTTATTTTTCCAGTTTTGTCAGTTCATTGCTGTCCACATCCGCCGCATGACCGCCCTCACTATGACTTGCCGGTCCGTTCTCGAACCACCATGCCACACCTGCGGCCAACACAACAACTGCTACTACAACTACGATAATGACTGTTTCTAACATGAAATTTTCCTCCTGAACTCTTTGAAAATGGTCGCTTATTTCAAAGAGTCAGAAGCTTTTTCCCCATCCTGCCAGTGTATGTATGCCATGATCCACGCATGGCTGCGCACAAATATGTTTTCGATACGGCAGGATGCCAGATAAATCCGGGTAGCATTTCCGGCAAATCCGCTTGCAAGTCCTGCCCACAAAATGACGTTGCGTTCTGCATTCAGCCGCGTGATCCGTGCACTGACGGTCAGACGCGCCTGTTCGGACTGTGTCAGTTCGGAACGTCCGAGGATATCAAGGAAGGAACCCTGCTGCCGCTCCATCGTATGTACCGCAAGATGGTCCGGCTCCGCCTGCGTGATATCGTGCATGTTTTGCGCACCATAGCTCTGCTGCAAAGCAAAAAAGCATATGACAACCGCCAAAAAGATGCCTACACACCGCATCCGGCTTTTTTGTATCCGCATGATTCTCTCCTTTCCCGGTGCCTGCCCGTGTTATGTAATCGCTGCTACTTTGTCAGGCCGGCTTTTTTCCGAAGCATGGAATATAGCCATTTGCCCTCATCACTCAAATCGCTTTTCTTAAAACCGCTGACTTTTGAACAACTGCTTTTAATAATCGAAGAAGATTCCTGTTTGTTTGACAGATTCCATGCAATGTAGCTGACGCCATATTCATCCATCGTCTGTACCCAGCGGTTTGCTTCTTCTTTGTCAATCGCTCCATTTCCGGAAGCGTCACAGATTCCATACTCTGTAACAAATACCGGAAGCCCTTTGTTGATGGCTGCGGTCATTTTATTGCGCAGGTCTGCCTTGTGGGTAGCCGCATAAAAATGCAGTGCATACATAAGATTCTCCCCTTTAATTGGGTCTGCCGCTGCCTGATCCACATCCTGTGACCAGGTTGGCGTTCCCACAACGATCACCGCCTTTTTGTCATTTTTGCGAATGGTGGAAATGACACTCCTGGCATAGGATTTGATCTCTTTCCAGCTTGTTCCGTTGTTCGGCTCGTTGCAGATCTCATAAATCACATTGTTGTAACCTTTTAATTCCTTTGACATCTCCTTGAAAAAGGCTTTTGCTTCTTTTTTATGGGAATTTGGATTGCCATCACTTAAGATGTGCCAGTCCACAATCACATACATCTTGTGTTTCTTTGCCAGCTTTACACCTTTTTTTATGAGTTTCTTTAAATCACTGCGGTTCTTTGCATCTCCGCTGCAGTAGCCGTTATATTCTTCGGTATACATCGCCAGTCGCACGACATTTGCCCCCCATTTGTCATGCAGCTGGGCAAAACACTTGTCGTTGACATACTGCGGATACCAGCTCAATCCATGTGTGCTGACCCCGCGAAGCTGTACTTCATGCCCCTTTTTGTCCACAAGTTTTGTTCCTTTGACGTGCAGTCTGCCTGCCGATGCGTCATAATACGTTGTTTTTGCTTCTGTCATTTGAAATCCCCCTGTCATACACAATCCAAGTGCAAACGCACACAGCAGTGCGAGTACACGCAGAACTTTTGTTTTTTTATGAAATAAATACATGTTTCATACCACCCTTCTCCAACGGAAACAGGCGGCTCCACGTTCCATTGAACCGCTGCAACATTCTTAATCAATCGCTGTAACCTTGTAATCTTTCTCTTCTACTGTTTTCTTTAATACATCATCTGCCACTTCCGAGGACAAGGTCACAACAGCAGTGCCAGCCTCATGGCTGACTTCTGCGGATGTCACCTCCGGAAGTGCCTCAAGTGCTTTCTTTACCGTTGCCTCACAGTGTCCACACATCATTCCTTCAATATGCATTGTCTTTGTCATTGCTTTTTCCTCACTTTCGCTTGTTTTTATTTCTATCGGTTCTGCTGCCGGTGCAGCATCTTTATTTGCTTTTCCGTGTACGGAAAACAGGTTCAGCCGTAATGCGTTGGTCACGACACAAAAGCTGGATAAGCTCATGGCTGCCGCGCCAAACATTGGATTTAATTTCCACCCAAATATAGGATACCACACTCCGGCTGCAAGTGGAATCCCTATTACATTATAAAAGAATGCCCAGAACAGATTTTCATGGATGTTCCGCAGCGTTGCCCGGCTTAGGCGGATGGCCGCCGGAACATCCCGCAGACGGCTCTTAACCAGGACAACGGATGCCGCATCGATTGCCACATCGGTTCCGGCACCGATGGCGATTCCGGTATCTGCTCGTGTCAGTGCCGGGGCATCGTTGATTCCGTCTCCGACCATGGCTACTTTGCCCTGTTCCTTCAGCTTACGGATCTCTGCCTCTTTGCCTTCCGGCAGTACACCGGCTATGACTTCGTCCACTCCTGCCTGTGCACCGATGGCTTTTGCTGTGCGCTCGTTATCTCCGGTCAGCATAATGACACGGATTCCCATGTCACGCAATTCGGCCACCGCCTGGGGGCTGTCCTCTTTGAGCGTGTCTGCTACGGCAATCAGGCCGGCACAGGTATGATTTTTGGCAAAAAGCAACGGTGTTTTTCCCTCTTCTGCCAGCTTTTGAGCCTGATCGAGCAGGGTGGAATCTACAGTTACGTTCTCTTTCATATAAGAAACGCTTCCGCCGAGCAGCAGATCTTCCCCACGCACCGCGGAAAGACCATTTCCCGGAAGTGCCTGAAAATCATGTACCACCGTCTGGGAAATCCCCGTCGCTTTGGCATGCTCCATAACTGCTTTGGCCAGCGGATGTTCACTCGAACTCTCCAGATCTGCGGCAAGCTGCATGAGATCACGCTTCGTATAGCCTTCTGCCGGTAAAATATCGGTCACGCGTGGCTCTCCTGTTGTGATCGTTCCCGTCTTATCCAGTGCTACAATCTGTGTTTTTCCAGCATTTTCGAGTGCCACCGCATTTTTGAACAGGATTCCGTTTTTTGCTCCCATGCCGTTTCCGACCATGATCGCTACAGGTGTTGCAAGTCCCAGTGCACACGGACAGCTGATAACGAGCACGGAAATACCGCGCGCTAATGCAAATCCGATATCTTTTCCGGCAAGCAGCCATACCATAATGGTGATTACTGCAATGGTGATAACGGTCGGTACAAAAATACCGGATACTTTATCCGCAATTTTTGCGATTGGGGCTTTGGTCGCCGCTGCATCCGATACCATTTTAATGATCTGGGAAAGCGTCGTATCCTCGCCCACACGGGTTGCCTCACAACGCAGGAACCCTGACTGGTTCGTGGTTGCCGCACTGACAGAGGAACCTTTCTGTTTATCGACGGGAATACTCTCGCCGGTGAGTGCTGCCTCGTTGACCGCACTGCTTCCCTCTAGGACAATCCCATCGACCGGAATGTTTTCGCCAGGACGCACGACAAAGGTATCTCCCTGCCGCACTTCGGTGATCGACACGATAACTTCCTTCCCATCCCGCACTACGGTCGCAGTCTTCGGTGCCAGCCGCATCAGGCTCTTTAAGGCATCGGTCGTCTTTCCTTTGGCATGGGATTCAAGCATTTTTCCGACGGTGATGAGTGTCAGAATCATGGCCGCGGACTCGAAATAAAATTCATGCATATATCCCATGACTGCATCCATATCGCCGCGCACCTGCGCTCCGGTCATGGCAAACAGGGCATACGTACTGTATCCAAACGATGCTCCGGCGCCGAGTGCCACCAGTGTATCCATATTTGGTGCGCCGTGGAGCAGGCTGGTAAAACCGCTCACAAAGAACTTCTGGTTGATCACCATGATGATGATGGTTAAAAGCATCTGCAACATTCCCATTGCCACATGATTGTCTTTCATGGCAG
>ULOC01040993.1_pt1 | contig 10686 bp, 10 predicted proteins | sample 1952181 | NCBI WGS metagenome assembly ULOC01 (sample SAMEA4835592, study PRJEB28245) | human gut metagenome | biome: gut microbiome; material: fecal sample | place: Denmark | collected 2008
GTCCATTGCTATGTCATGCGTTTCCTGTTCCTGTATATATTTCTTTATTGTTGCCTCATTTAAGCCTACTGTACTTACATAATAACCTTCTGCCCAGAAATGACGGTTTCCAAATTTGTACTTTAAATTTGCATGTTTATACTTACCAGCATATGTATATGGTCTGGCATTAAATGACCTTCTATTATTTCTACACCTTTATAACCACACAACTGTTTCAAAATATCACGAATGCTTTCTTTGTATTGATTATAAATTACTTTTCGCCTATACTTAGGTGTGAACACAATATGGTATTTACACATCCATTTTGTGTGGGACAGACTGTTTGCTTTTTTAGCCATTAAAATCATCTTTCCTTTCGTTATAAGATAGCTTGAACAAATGGAAAGCTGATTTTTTCTAATAACAACTTATCTTCCACCCACATAGCAGGTGGTTTTTTGTTTCCCATGGTTTCATTTCTCTTTTGAGAAACTCCGCTCGTAGTCAACAGACTAAAGTCCATAATAAAAAATGAGACATATAAATGGCTATGGCAGGGAGGAATAAAAAATGCTTATTTATGGGTCATTTTGGATAGCGGTTAAAAAATGCATGGCAGATAAGCCTATTAAAATGGTATGCCGCATTTGCCTATATCGAGTTTACTCGAATATAGGCAAATAAAGCAGACTATCAAAAATGTGTTTTTACCGAGGGTACATCAGCAAATCAAAGGCCTCGTAATGCTTAAAATCATGTTATAAAAGATTCTAAGCATTTTTGTTTTGTCAAATATCCAGATTATCTTCAGCATCTATAAATATCTGCAATTCGTTATTCAAATAAAGCCCTGCATATTCAAGTGGATTATCTATTGCCATTGCATTTAGAACGTGATCAGTCCATGCTGTAGTTTTTAATCCTTCCTCTGCCTTATTACAGTCAATTCGTAATATGTAGCCATCAAATGTAGTAATATCAATACTGTTATGGTACATATTATAACTTGCAGAAATAAAATTCATACCATCAACTCCTAACATTATAAAATTTAAGCATATCTTTCAGACCAATTACCTTTTCATTATTTGTTATTTGATATAATTTTCCTTTCCCCTATTTTTGCCCTTATCAGCACTTGTAATCATAAGGGAAGTGGTATAAAATGATGTAATGAATAAAATAAAGTTGACTTGCTTAAATATAGAGTTTTCAAGGGTTGACGGCATTTTTTATGAAGTTGTGAGGATGGATAAGATATGGTTTGAGCAAATGTTCGCTGCCAGTTTCTTTGGCTTCCAGTAATTCCGGCAGAAAAATTTTGTGGCTCGTGGGTTTTGAGTACGTCGGTATGTGGCACTGGTAGTTTCAGTGCCCATACCGCTACGCACTCAATTAACGGGAGTGCCCACGAGACGCAAAACTTTTCTGCCGGAATTACGGAAAACAAAAAAAGTGGCAACAAATACTGCCAACAAACCCTCTTGACACCCCTTAACATTCATGATATAGTTGAGAGCAGATTGAGGATATCTCAAGAAGGGGCACACCACCTCGGGTGTGGACTTTTTTTGTGGTATCCTTTTGTTGTATCAGAGAGAAAGGAGAGACGATATGATTTGCTTGAATGGAAACCAGGTTTCAGACTGTGAAGGATTATCACTGGAAGATTTTATCGCAAAACAAAATTTTGAGAAGAACAAAATTGCGGTTGAAATCAACGGTGAGATTATTCCAAAGAAAGATTACGAAACGGTTCAGATAAAAGAAAATGATGTGATTGAAGTGGTAAGTTTTGTTGGTGGAGGTTGATAAAACAACCCTGTCAAAATCATGACATGTAAAATGTAAATTCAATACAAAGATTGAGAGGATAAGAACATGGAAAATAAAGATACTTTTATGCTTGGTGGACAGGAGTTTTCTTCCCGTTTCATCTTAGGCTCCGGAAAATATTCACTGGATTTAATCAAGGCATCGGTTGAAAATGCCGGTGCACAGATTATTACATTGGCGCTTCGCCGTGCGAATCAGGATGGACGTGCAAATATTTTAGATTATATTCCGGAAGGTGTTACCTTGCTTCCGAATACATCCGGTGCGAGAAATGCTGACGAAGCAGTTCGTATTGCACGCTTGTCAAGAGAAGTTGGCTGTGGCAATTTTGTAAAAATTGAGATTATGAGAGATTCCAAGTATTTACTTCCGGATAATCAGGAAACCATCAAGGCGACAGAAATTCTTGCAAAAGAAGGATTTGCAGTTATGCCTTATATGTATCCGGATTTGAATGTGGCACGTGATTTGATGAATGCCGGTGCTGCATCGATTATGCCGTTAGCTGCACCAATTGGCTCAAATAAAGGTCTTTGCACAAAAGAATTTATTCAGATCTTGATTGATGAAATTAATCTTCCGATTATTGTGGATGCCGGCATTGGAAAACCATCTGAAGCATGTGCTGCAATGGAAATGGGAGCTGCCGCAATTATGGCGAATACCGGTATTGCGACAGCTGGAGATATCCCGGCTATGGCAGAGGCATTTAAACTTGCAATTGAGGCAGGAAGAAAGGCTTATCTTGCCGGTACAGGACGCGTGTTAGAGCGTGGAGGAAGTGCATCTTCACCGCTGACCGGCTATATTCAGGATGGCAGTTTTAAAACGAAATAAAGATAGTTGGAGGACGACATGGATAAAGTAAATGAGAGTATATTAAGTGAGACAATTCTGGAAGATATGAAGGAAAACCGAATTGACCACATGACATATTTAGAGGGAATGGAAGTTTTGGATTCCGATGTTGAGAAAACGGTCGTGGAGGCAATGAATGCTTACGATTATGATTCTTATACGGCTGCGGATGTCCGCCGCGCGATTTATAAAGACAATCGTACACCCGAAGATTTTGCAGCACTTTTGTCACCGGCTGCCCTTCCTTTTTTGGAAGAAATTGCACAGATGGCACAGAAGGAGACAAGGAAACATTTTGGTAATTCCATTATGATGTTTACACCGCTTTATATTGCAAATTACTGTGAGAATTATTGTATTTACTGTGGTTTTAACTGCCATAATAAAATCCGTCGTGCGAAACTTGATGCCGAGGGAATTGAACGTGAAATGGTTGAAATTGCAAAATCTGGTTTGCAGGAAATTTTGATTTTAACCGGGGAGAGCGAGAAAATGTCGGATGTAAAATACATTGGAGAGGCTTGTAAGATTGCAAGAAAATATTTCAAGGTGATTGGCTTGGAGGTATATCCGACAAATTCCGAGAACTATGCGTACTGGCATAAATGTGGTGCCGATTATGTTACCGTATTTCAGGAGACCTACAATTCAGATAAATATGAAACACTTCATCTGGCAGGTAAAAAACGTATTTTTCCATATCGATTAAACGCACAGGAACGTGCATTAAAGGGTGGTATGCGAGGCGTTGGTTTTGCTGCTTTGTTAGGTCTTGATGATTTTAGAAAAGATGCATTTGCAACAGGAATTCATGCCTATTTATTGCAGCGGAAATATCCACAGGCAGAAATTGCATTTTCCTGTCCAAGACTTCGCCCGATTATTAATAATGATAGAATTAATCCGATGGATGTGCATGAAGCGCAGTTGTTACAGGTTGTGTGTGCTTATCGTCTGCTTTTACCGTTTGCTTCCATTACGGTTTCTACTCGTGAATGTAAGCGCGTCCGCGATAATCTGATTCAAATTTGTGCAACGAAGATATCTGCCGGCGTGGACGTTGGAATTGGTGGCAGAAGCGGAGAAGAGCAGGGCGACGAACAGTTTGAAATTGATGATACCAGAAATGTGCAGGAAGTTTATGATGCGATTTTGGAGCATGGACTTCAGCCGGTTATGAGTGATTATATTTATGTATAGAATAGCAGTAACAAACCGTCATCTGTGTGAGGGGGATTTTTTGGAAAGAATCCGGCAGATCGCACAAGGTGATGAATATAATGCCATCCTTTTGCGGGAAAAAGATTTATCCCATGAGGAATATGAAGAACTTGCGGGAAAGGTTTTGAAAATTACGAATCAGGAAGGTAAAAAATGTATTTTGCATAGGGATTACAAGGCAGCACTTTCTCTTTCGCATCCTTTTGTGCATGTGCCGCTTTCAGTTATGGCACAGATGTCTCAAAAGGAAAGGGAAAAACTTCGTAATTCCGTGAAGGAAATGAGTACGTCGATTCATTCTCTGGAGCAGTTAAAAGAGGCAGAGGCATTTTCAATGGATTTTGTAATTGCCGGTCACATATTTGCTACGGACTGCAAAAAAGATTTACCACCGAGAGGATTATCATTTTTGGAAAATATTTGCGATAATTCAGAGGTTCCTGTCTATGCTATTGGCGGCATGACAAAGGAGAGAGAGCCGGAAGTTATGCGTAAAGGTGCAAGCGGTATTTGTATTATGTCAGGATGCATGAGAGAATAACCGCAAGCCTTGCAAACAGTATCTGGTTGTGTTACAATGGCAAATATTATCAAATAAGTTAGGAGTGGTAATTGTGCCTATTAAAATTCAGGATTCACTACCTGCCCAGAAAATTCTGGAAAATGAAAATATATTTGTAATGACGGAGTATCGTGCAATGCATCAGGATATTCGACCGCTGCATGTATTGATTTTAAACCTTATGCCGACAAAGATTGAGACAGAAACACAGCTTTTGCGTAAATTGTCCAATACACCGCTGCAGGTGGATGTGGAGTTTATGCAGACGAGCAGTTATAAGCCGACGCATGTGGCACCAAGCCATCTGGAAACTTTTTATCGTGTGTTTGATGATATCAAAGACCGTAATTTTGATGGTATGATTATTACAGGAGCACCGCTTGACTATACCAAATTTGAAGACGTGGATTACTGGGATGAGTTAACAAATATTATGGAGTGGTCAAAGAAGCATGTTCACTGTACTCTTTACATGTGTTGGGCTGCATTTGCCGGTTTATATTATCACTATGGTATTGAGAGGGTCGACAGAGAGGAAAAATTATCCGGCGTGTACAAACATCGGGTGCTAAAAAAAAGCTCTCCACTGTTTCGCGGTTTTGATGACATTTTTGACTGTCCGCAGTCACGTGCGATGACGGTAAACAGAGAAGATGTTGAGAAAATTCCGGAACTGGAAGTACTTGCCGTATCAGATGCGGCAGGTGTGGCGGTTATAAAAACAGAAGACAGCAGACAGTTTTTTATGACGGGACATTTGGAGTATGATTCGGATACACTGGCAAAAGAATATTTTCGTGACCTGGATAAGGGAATGAATCCGAGTATTCCGGCTAATTATTTTCCGGATGATAACCCGGAGAATAAGCCGGTTGTCCGCTGGCGTTCTGCCGGTCAATTGTTCTACAGTAACTGGCTTAACTATTATGTATATCAGAGTACGCCATATGATGTGAGAGACATTAATAAATAAAAAGCTGTTAATGAATTTTTTTGGAGGAAAGAGTGTCGATTTAAGACATTCTTTCTTGTTTTTTTTAAGGTATGATGTTATAATCTAAATAGAGTTTATAACTATATAATTACATAAAAGGAGATTTGTTATGAGGAAGTCAATTGGATTGAAAATCATGGTGCCGTTTTGCATTCTTGCAATTGTATGTGGACTGTGTTCTACATTGATTTATTCAAAGATTGCACAGATGAATCAGGCAACCAAGTCGATTAGCGACAATTATATGACGATAACGGAGAAGACAGGAGAGATGGAGTCAGATTTTATATTGCTTCAGTATAAGCTGGCTCGCTATGTAACTGCATTTGATGACGATGATTTAAAACAGTTATCCAAGGATATTAAAGAAGCTACAGCACGCATGGATAAGAATATTTCTGTTATTGCAGAGAAGAGTTCTGACGGTGGTGAAGCCGATGCTGTAAAAGACTATAAGGCTGCGTATGCAACATTTAGTGAGTCTTACCAGAAATCGAAAAAGGCAATTGATGATTATGAACTGAATGGCATGAAGAATTTGAACGAAGCGGTAGAGCCTATCTACAAGAAATTCCAGAGTGCTATTGATGACATGCAGAAGGTGAACAGCCAGAAAGTAGAGGATTCGCAGGGAGCACTTGGTGCAGCTGCATCACAGAGTACATTAGCATTTGTTGTTTTGATTGCTCTGTTGGTTGTTTCTATTGTATTCTGTATTTTAATGGTTGTAGCAACAATCCTTCGTCCAACCAAACATGCAATTCGTCACTTGAACGGTATTGTACGAAGTATTGAACAAGACCACGGTGACCTTACATCCCAGATTCAGGTAAAAACAAAAGATGAAGTGGGAACTTTGGTTGTTGGAATTAATAAGTTCATTGATTTGCTCCGCGACATTATTATGGAAATCAAATCCGATGCCGTTGAGCTGCAGGGCAATGTAGAGCAGGTGTTTAATGGTGTAAATACATCGAATGGCGATATCAAACTGGTATCTGAGGTAATGGAAAAACTTTCTGCCGGAATGGAAGAGGTAGCAAACCATGCCGACCATCTGAATGACCAGGCAGGACGTGTTTATGAAGCAATGGAGCATATTGCCGGTGAGGCAAATAATGGTTCTGATTTTGCAAAAGAAATTAAAGACCGTGCGAATGCATTGCAGGAGAGTGGTCAGAAACGCCGTAAGATGACGGCAGAGATGGCAAGTGAAATTAATACACTGCTTCAGAGTTCTCTTGAAAAGAGTAAAGATGTTGAAAAGATTAATGTATTGACAAATGATATTTTGGAGATTTCTTCTCAGACAAACCTGCTTGCATTGAATGCATCCATTGAAGCAGCACGTGCCGGTGAGGTTGGTAAGGGATTTGCTGTAGTGGCTGATGAGATTCGTAAGCTGGCAGATTCAAGCCGTGAGACAGCGAATAACATTCAGGAAATCAGTTTGGAAGTAAACTCTTCAGTAGGAGAACTTGCAGACAATGCCAATAAGATGCTGACCTTTATCCAAAATGAGGTTATGCCGGATTATGATAATCTTGTAAATACCGGTAACCAGTATAACGACGATGCAAATCGTATTGATACATTGATGCTTCAGTTTGCTGACAGTGCAACCGCATTGAAAGATACGATGCATGAGATGGCAACACTGATACATGAGATTTCAGAGACGATTAATGATAGTTCCAATCAGGTATCCGGTGTATCAGAGTCTGTAACTACATTGACGGATAGTATGATGGATATTCAGACAAGCATTCGTGTAACAGAGGATGTAAGCCGTCGTTTGGATTCTGAAGTTGCTAAATTTGTGACAGAGGCGGATGTAGATGTTCCAGCGGCCGTTGATTATGAAGATGTCGTAGAAGAATCTGAATCTTATGAGGAAACAGAAGCAGCAGAGGATGTGGAAACTGGGGTAGATGATGACGTTTATCTTACGATTCCGGACGATGCAGAGGAAAGTGAAACTGTTGACGATGCAGCAGTTGAAACGGAGACTGATGTAGAGGAAGATGAAGCAGCAGCATCATATGAGGATGAGGACTTTTCTGAATTTGCTGAGTTTGGTTCTACGGATGAATACGAACAGTTAGCAGAAGAAGATACCAATGAAGATGCATAAAATCTTCTGACATATCAGTGATGTAAAAAGATAATAAAACAGCCTTCACATCATTGGATGGAAGGCTGTTTTGTTATTTACAACAATACGGTTGTTTACTTATTATTCTTTTCTACTTCTGCCATCTTCATTGCGCGAACTTTGGTAGAAAGACCAAAGAGGTTAATGAAACCTTCTGCATCATGATGGTCATACAAATCTCCGGTTGTGAAACTTGCAATGCTTTCATTGTACAAGCTGTATGGTGAAGTGGTTCCGGCTTTGATAATGTTTCCTTTGTACAGTTTGAATTTAACTTCGCCGGTTACATATTTCTGTGTGGACTCGATAAATGCCTGAACTGCCTCGCGGAGAGGAGAGAACCATTTGCCTTCGTAACAAATCTGAGCAAGTTTATTACCCATATCCATTTTCAATGTTGTTGTATCGCGGTCAAGGATTAATTCTTCCAACTGCTGATGAGCTTCGTAAAGAATTGTTCCGCCAGGAGTTTCATAAACACCACGGGATTTCATTCCAACAACGCGGTTTTCTACGATATCAACAATACCGATACCATGTTTTCCACCTAATTCATTCAGAGTGCGGATAATATCGGAAACTTTCATTTCTTTTCCGTTTACGCTCTTAGGAACGCCGGCTTCAAATGTCATAGTTACATATTCACCTTCATCCGGTGCTTTTTCCGGTGTAGTACCAAGAACCAGAAGATGATCGAAGTTAGGCTCGTTTGCCGGGTCTTCCAATTCAAGACCTTCATGGCTGATATGCCACAAGTTGCGGTCACGGCTGTAACTGGAATCTGCGGAGAATGGAAGATCAATTCCATGTGCCTTGCAGTATTCAATTTCGGATTCACGGGAATCCATTGTCCATTTATCACTTCTCCAAGCTGCAATAATTTTCAAATCAGGAGCAAGTGCTTTGATACCGAGTTCGAAACGAATCTGGTCATTTCCTTTTCCGGTAGCACCATGGCAGATAGCAGTAGCGCCTTCTTTTCTTGCAATTTCAACAAGACGTTTTGCAATAACCGGACGAGCCATCGAAGTACCAAGAAGGTATTTGTTCTCATATACAGCATGAGCCTGTACACAAGGAACTACATATTCATCACAGAACTCATCGACAACATCCTCAATGTAAAGTTTGGATGCACCACAGAACTTAGCTCTTTCTTCCAGACCGTCCAATTCTTCACCCTGTCCACAATCAATGCAGACACAGATAACTTCATAATCAAAATTCTCTTTAAGCCATGGAATAATTGCTGTTGTATCCAGGCCGCCGGAATAAGCTAAAATAACTTTTTCTTTCATAATAGAACCTCCGTATGTATTTTTTGGTATTAACCTTTTTCTAATATACACCACAAGTGAATATTATGCAAGCATAAAATCAATTATTTTCAAAGAATGACGAATAAATTCTAGTTAGGTATTGCATATTTATCGGAAAAGATGTATAATAATTGAGGTTTGTGTATAATATGTATAAATATGCATAAATGATGAATAAAAAGAGTGAGCTGCCAAAGTAAGGCGGAATGGAGGATGCTATGATAAAGGCTGGAATTATCGGTGCTACAGGGTACGCAGGACAGGAATTGGTTCGAATATTATTGCAGCACAAAGAAGTTGAGATTGTATGGTATGGTTCGAGAAGCTATGTGGATAAGAAATTTAGTTCCGTTTTTGGAAATGTTTTTCAGATTGTAGAAAATATTTGTAAAAGTGATGATTTACATACTTTGGCAAAAGAGGCAGACGTGATATTTACCGCAACACCGCAGGGGTATTTGGCAGGTGTTCTGGATGACGAAATCCTTTCCCAGGCAAAGGTGATTGACTTGAGTGCGGATTACCGAATAAAAGATGTTGCGGTTTATGAAAAATGGTACGGCATCACACATAAAAGCCCTCAGTATTTGGATGAGGCTGTATACGGATTGTGTGAGTTAAACCGCAAGCAAGTTAAAAAGGCACGTTTGATTGCTAATCCGGGATGCTATCCAACCTGTTCAACACTTTCGATTGCACCGCTTGCAAGAGAAGGACTGATTGATATGGATACTTTAATTATTGATGCAAAATCCGGAACATCAGGAGCAGGAAGAGGTGCAAAAGTTCCAAATCTTTACTGCGAAGTAAATGAGAATATTAAGGCATATGGAGTAGCCACGCACCGCCACACACCGGAGATTGAAGAACAGCTTTCCTATATTAGCGGAAAAGATGTTACACTTAATTTTACTCCGCATTTGATTCCAATGAACCGTGGTATTTTGGTTACGGCATATGCAAAATATAAAGAAGGTGTGACAAAAGAGCAGATTCGAGAGGCTTATGTGAAAGCATATCAAGATGAATATTTTGTGCGCGTGCTGGATGAGGGTGTGTGTCCGGAGACCAAATGGGTTGAGGGAAGCAACTTTGTCGATGTAAATGTAAAAGTTGACGAGCGCACGCATCGCGTGATTATGATGGGAGCAATGGATAATATCACAAAAGGTGCTGCCGGACAGGCAGTTCAAAACATGAATCTGATGTTTGGATTTGATGAGGCAGAGGGGCTCCGGCTTGTACCGATGGTTCCGTAAAGGAGGAAAATATGATGAATACAATAGAAGGCGGCGTTACCGCAGCAAAAGGATTTATGGCGGCGAGCGCAGAGGCAGGAATTAAATATAAAAACCGTACAGATATGGCCCTTGTCTATACAGAAAGCCCGGCGGTCTGTGCAGGAACTTTTACAACGAATGTAGTAAAGGCAGCACCGGTTTGGTGGGATAAAGAAATTGTTGAGAGCAAAAAGGATGTTCATGCGGTCGTATTGAATAGTGGAATTGCCAATGCCTGTACCGGAGGCGAAGGTAAAGAAATTAATGAGTACATGGCTTCACAAATTGCAGAGGCACTTGGCGTTTCGACAAAAGAGGTTTTGACAGCTTCAACCGGCGTTATCGGAATGCAGATAAAAAAAGAACCGATACAAAAAGGTGCAAAACTTTTAAAGGATGCACTGGCAGATACAAAAGAAGCAGGTCTGCTTGCGGCTAAGGCAATTATGACAACGGACACTGTTCCGAAGGAAGCG
>ULOC01036816.1_pt1 | contig 10637 bp, 7 predicted proteins | sample 1952181 | NCBI WGS metagenome assembly ULOC01 (sample SAMEA4835592, study PRJEB28245) | human gut metagenome | biome: gut microbiome; material: fecal sample | place: Denmark | collected 2008
CTGGAAAGTCTCCATCTGAAATTAAAAAAATGAAATTTGCTGATATAGCATGTGGTTCTGGTGTTTTTCTAACTCAAATGCTTGAGTATATTATAAATTATTGTGAACAATGGTATATAGAGAATAATAAAATTGAAAAATTAACAGAAATTCATACTGATGAATATAAAATTAAATTTAGTGAAAAAAAAGATATTTTAGTTTCTTGCATTTATGGAAATGATATAGATATTCGAGCTGTAGAAGTAGCAAAATTGAGTTTGCTCTTAAAAATATTGGAGAATGAGGATTCGAGTACGCTTGATTTAGATGAGTCAATATTGCCTTCATTAGATAATAATATTTATATGGGAAATTCATTGATTGATTTTTCGATGATAGATGTGGATAGACATATTCAAGAAGCTATTCAAATTAAACCATTCTCATGGGATTTAGTTTTAGATAACAAATTTGACTTAATAATCGGTAATCCACCTTATGCAAAAACTGAGGATATAAAAAATAATGTATGTGATTTCGAGTATAATTGTTATTCACAATATTATAAAACTGCTTATAAACAATATGATAAATATTATTTATTTGTTGAGAGAGCTCACAGTCTTCTAAACGATGATGGTTTACTATGTTATATTATTCCTAATAAATTTGCAAAAATTGCATCTGGCAAAGAATTGAGAAAGTTAATTTCTGAGAAAAAACTTCTTAGATTATTTATAGATTTTAATTTTAATCAAGTATTTAAAGATAAGACAACTTATACAAGTATTGTAGAATTATCAAACAAAACATGTGATACTTTTGAATATAATTATATAGAAGATTACAACTACTGGAAGGCAAATTGTAATGAAATAGATAATATTTCTTATAAGTCAGATTTAATTGATGATAAAATATGGATGCTTTCAAATAATATTGATGATATCCAATTTTATAAAAAAATATCAAAAAATTCTATTAGCTTATCTGATATAGCAACACCATTTAATGGAATACAAACTAGTGCAAACAAAGTTTATGTTATTAGTGAGAAAGAAATAATTAAAGAAACAGAAGGACTTTTATATTTTAAAAAAGGTGATAAAGAATATGCGATTGAGAAACAATTGTTAAAAAAATATTATCAACCAACAGCAAAAGGTGAAAAGAACTTAGGATCATATGATCCACTATTTTCAAATAAGTTCATTATTTTCCCTTATGATAATGAAGGTTCTTTACTTGATTTAACTAAAGATGAATATAAAAATGGTTATAAATATTTAAAAGATTTTTATGACGATATCGTTCCTAAACAAGTTTCAGGAAGATCTGGTGACCGTGATATTCCTAATTCTACGCAAGATACTTGGTATCAATATGGAAGGGTTCAAGCACTAACAGAATTCAACGGAGAAGAAAAATTAATTGTTGGAGTTTTAACTAATAAACCTAAATACTTCTTGGATAGAAATAATTATGTTATTCAAAGTGGCGGTACTGCTGGATATGTTGGGATAAAGATTAAACCAGATAATGATTATTCATTGGAATTTCTTCAAGCTTATTTATCTAATCCTTTTGTTGATAAGTATATAAGTATTGTTGGATCAGATTTTGAAGGTGGTTTCAGTTCAAGGGGTACTAATGTTCTTAATAACATTCCTGTAATAAAAATTGATTTTCATGATAATAAAGAAAAAGAATTATATGATTTAATAGTCAATAATATAAATGAGATATATCGTTTAAATAGTTTGATTATAAATTCAAACAATAAAGAAAAGATTGTTATATATAATAGAACAAAGGAAGCTTTAATTAAAGACATCGACAAATCGATTAATAAACTAATTGAGATGAAGGGATAGAAATATGAGACTAAAAAGTGATGCAACTAATCAAAAAATTAGAGGTGGATATTATACTCCAATTGAACTTTCTAATTTTATAGTTAAAAATGTATATGATAATCAAAATATGATATTAGAACCTAGTTGTGGAGATGGAAGATTTGTTTCAAGTATAATTAACGAGACAAATGGAAAATTTAAACGAATGGATGCAGTAGAATATGTTAAAGAAGAAGCTGCAAAAACAAAAAAAATATCTCAAAATGTTTCTAATATAAATGTTATTAATGATGATTTTTATAATTTTTATGTTAATTCAAAAGATAAATATGATTTAATAATAGGAAATCCACCATATATCAGATATCAGTATTTAAAGCCAGAGCAAAGAGAAAAACAATCTGAGGTTTTATTAAAAAATAAAATGACTCCAAATAAATTGATTAATAGTTGGGTATTCTTTTTGGTAGCATGTGTTGATCTTTTAAATTCAGGTGGAAAAGTAGCTTTTGTTTTACCAACAGAATTATTACAAGTTGTTTATGCAAAGGAGTTAAGAAGGTTTTTAATTGATAATCTACAAAAAATCTCGATAATTTCATTCGATAATTTAATTTTTGATGAAGCAGAACAGGAAGTAATTGTATTCATAGGTGAAAAGAAAACTAAACAAACTCAAAAATGTATGATTGCAAACTATTCATATAATGATATAAATGATTTAGTTACAAATTTTAAATATGATACTTCAAAATATAATTATGTAAATAATTTTTGTGAAAAGTGGACAAAATACTATTTGTCTAGAGAAGAAAATAAATTAATTTCCGAAATAGAGAATGATAGTAAATTCAGAAAATTTGAAGATGTAGCTTTAATTAATGTTGGAATAACAACTGGAAATAATGACTTTTTTTCATTAGATAAAGAAACTGTTGAAAAATATGATTTAAATAAATTCGCATTACCTTTAATAGGAAGAAGTTCTCATGCTCATAGTATTTTCTTTGATAATAAAGACTGGCAAAAAAATGTTAATAAAGGAGTTAAATCATATTTAATATGTATAGATGAAAAAATTAATTATGAAAAATTAAATGAAAAACAAAAAGAATATATCGATTTAGGAATTAAAACAGAAGTGGATAAAGGTTATAAATGTTCCATAAGAAATCAATGGTATTCAATTCCATCTGTATGGGTTCCTAATGCTTTTTTCTTACGAAGAAGTAATGTATATCCTAAATTTGTATTAAATAAAATAAATGCTGTATCTACGGATACTATGCATAGAATAAATTTTTACGAGGGATATAATAAAAACAAAATATTGTTATCGTATTATAACAGCATAACATTTGCATTTGTTGAAATAAATGGTAGAAGTTATGGTGGCGGTGTTCTTGAATTGTTACCTAGTGAAGTATCAAAAATAATGTTACCAAATATTGACAATATTTCTGACGAAAAAACTGATAGATTGCTTAAAATCGTAAATGACTATGTTGAAAATAACAAAAATATTGAGGAATTGTTAGATATAATAGATAAAGAAATATTAATAGATGAATTAAAAATCGATAAAAATATTATAGATAACTTTAGAAAAATTTGGAAAATGTATTTGATAAGACGAAAAAATCGTGGAAAGAATACTCAAGAGTAGTTGTCAAGTGTGCGATGAAGAAGTAGAGATACTTCTTTTTCTTTTGCTTTGATCGCAATCTAAACATATTCAAATAAAAATGATAATTTCTTTGTAGAGGTGATAAAATGAAAAGAAAAGTGGCAATATATGCTAGAGTTTCAACTGAACATGAAGCTCAATTATCTGCTTTAGAAAATCAAGTACAATATTATGATGATATTCTAAAGAAAAATCCTGACTGGATTCTATATGATAGATATATAGATGAAGGTATAACAGGAACATCTACAAAGAAAAGAAAAAATTTTATGAGAATGATGGAAGATGCGAAAGCAGGAAAGTTTGATTTAATAATTACTCGTGAGGTATCAAGATTTGCTAGAAACACAGTTGATACATTGCAAGAAACTAGAAAGTTAAAAAAGATTGGAGTAGAAGTATATTTTACTGAAGATAATATATGGACATTTAATGATGAAGATGGTGAGTTAAAACTAACTATTATGGCAACACTTGCTCAAAATGAAAGTAAGAAAACATCTCAAAGAGTTAAAGCAGGTCAGATGATATCATTTCAAAATGGAGTGTTTTATGGATCAGGTAATATTCTAGGTTACAATAAAGTTGGTCAAAACTTAGAAGTAAATGAAGAACAAGCTGAAATTGTAAGATATATTTACTCTGAATATTTAAATGGAAAAGGTACAGTAAAAATTGCAGATGAATTAACTAAAAAAGGTGTTCCAACTTCTACAGGTTTAACAACATGGAGTGCTCCATATATTTCAAGAGTTTTAAGAAATCCATTTTATTCAGGTACTATAGTTTATAGAAAATCATACATACCAGATTATCTAGAACAAAAAGCAAAGATAAATTATGGAGAAGTAGAAAAGGTAGTAGTTGAAGGAAGACATGAGCCAATTATATCTAAAGAAGATTTTAAAAAAGTTCAACAAATAATGGATAGTCATTCAAGACCAATTAAGTTAGGAAGAAAACAAGCGTTAGGAGTTCCTAAAAATATTTGGAGTAAAAAGTTAGTATGTGAATGTGGATCTAATTTTAATAGAAAGATCTATCATAAAAATAAAGAAGGAACAACATATTGTTATATTTGCTATAACAAAAAAACTAGACCTAAGAATAGATTCAAAGATAGTTGTGATATGGGTCAAGTACCAGAGTGGAAGTTACAATATATGGCAGAAGCTATATTTAGGAATCTTACACAAAATTCAGATAATAGAAGAGAATTAGCAGAACGATTATTTAAAGGAGTTGATATAGATGAACATCCTGAAAAGAAGATGTTACAAAGAATTGATAAATTGAATCAATTAATTGAAAATGAAACAACAAAGTTAGATAGATTAATGGATAATTATTTGGATGAAACAATAGATATAAATTTATATGATATGTTTCAAAAGAAATTATCTAGTAGAATAGAAAAATATAAAATAGAAATATTAGAATTAGAAAAGCAATGTTCATCACTTGAACCATTAGATGTAAGAATAGAAAATGCTAAAAAGAGTATAAGAAAATTATTAGATATTAACTATAATGGTGTAGATGAAAAAATAATAGAAGAATTTGTAGAAAAGATAATTGTTCATAAAGATTACTTTGAATGGAAATTAAACTTTATGAATGAAACAATAAAATTAGAAGTAGATGGAAAAAGCAGAAAAGATGGATTTTTGCTAGAACACAAATAAAAAAATAATCATTACATAATAAAAATAAATACTTATGTAGTATAATAAGTATTTGAAGAGTGGTGATGCTATGGAAAGAGTTAAGTTTTATTCTAATAATGATATGACAACGGCGTATAATTTTAATAAAGCTGTAGATATTTCAAAAACTATTACAGATAAAGACTATGAAATTAATGACATCTTGGAGTTTTATAATATTTTAAAATTATTTAATCCAGAGTATTTAAAAAATGTACAAGAGGACATTAAAGATATTTGTAATGAATCATCAAAGAAAATCAATAGAATAATTGGTAAGTTTTGTTCAAAGCTAAACAATGATAATATTGAAAAATATTTGAATGATGTTGAACGTAATTTCATAGAGGACTTTTTTGAAGTAATTGATAAGTATAAAGTATATGAAAGAATAAGTGACGATATATTTTCTCAAATCCTTGAAAAGAAAGATGTCTATTTGCACTTTACCTTACATAATAAAAATATTGTACATACATATGATAAAATTTTACGTGAAAAATTACTAAAATATACTGATAGTGCAGTATTATTGCTTGACGAATATGAAACAGATCATTTAGGAAATTATTCTCATAGAATTTTTCCTAAGAGTTTAACAGATGCAGATAAAAATGAGATTCTTAAAAATTATATCAATAGTGAATTTGCAAATTTAAATTATTTAAGGCTAATAGTAAATTTGCAAGCAACAAATGAATTAAATATAGATGATAAAACAAAATTATTGGCGAAAAAGAAGGCTGAAGAACAGGAAAAAAAGTTGTTTAAAAATAATCCCGGGATAGAAATGTCTACTTTGGTTCTTTTTAAAGAAAATGAAAAGGAAACTGTTGAATTTAATACTAAAGGGCAAAACTGGGAATTTGCATATGATATAAATTGGATAAAGCAAAATATAGACGATAATAGTACTTTATTAAATAATTTTATATATTTATTTGAGTATGTCGACAAGCAAATGAGATGGAATTTGGTGAGTAAAACTAATTTAATGGGAATATTTGAAAGAACTATTTTCATGCGTTCTAAAAGAGATTATCCCATTGGGACGGCATTTAAAAGAATTGATCAATTAGCTGATTTACAAATGTATGGTTACTGTGTTCAATTAGAAAAATTAAATGTTCGAATTGAGGATATTCTTGAGTGGTTTTTTAGAGATTACTTAGTTAGAGAATTTAAAATTGAAAATTATAATATTAGTCTTCCATCAAAAAATTCAAATTATCTTGAAAAGTGTAGAACAATATTGCCAGAAATCGACAGTTGCTTAAAACAATTTAATTATTTGGTAGATGATGGTAAAATAGATCCAGAATTATTACAAATATCTTCAACACATTTATTTTTCAAAAATGTAAAAAGTTTATTAAATAATAAATATGTTTATTCTAATGGAAGAGAATATGATCTAATAACATATTATTTATTCTCAGATCAATGTATGTTATCATATGTTGAAAAGGAAAAGAAAAGTTATAAGAATTTCTATGAACTACTTGTAAAAGGTAAAATAAAAAAAGAAGAAATAGTTAAATATGAACAATCATCACTACAAAAATTAATAGATGATAATTATGTTTATGTAGATGAAGATGGTTATATAAAGATAAAAAATAAAACTCAAATAGCAATATTATATGATTTATATATGAATGGCGTAATTAGCTATTGGAAATTAAATGAAAAGCAAAGAAAAGAAATAGATACTTTAGTACAAAAAGGAATTTTAAGATTTGAAAGTACATTGTTTTCGAAACCAGAGCAGGATTATTTAAACTACTGCTTGAATAAATCTGAATTTGTTAATTCTTTGGATTTAAGAAATATGTATGGTCATGGAACACAACCTTTTGGTGATGAAGATGTACATCACAGTAACTATATTAGATTCTTAAAATTATTTGTGCTTATAATTATAAAAATTAATGATGAATTATGCATCAAAGATGAAATAACAAAAAAAGAGATATAATTGTAAAAATAAGTCATTTTAGTCTTTACGGAGTGCTGTCACATTCCGTTTGGTAATCCCTTCGTTTATGATTCACAAGCTGCTATTAAGGCTAGAATTGAAAAGAAAAACTAATAATTCCTTAAAATAGCGTTATTTATTGAAATAAGTCATTATTTCCATTAGATAACATAAAGGCAAAAAATTAATATTTTAAGAAAAATAAAGACTAAGATGACAAATATTGTCGCAAATCTTAGTCTTTTTTTGCTTTTATGCGACGGAAAATGGAGGTAATGAAAAATGCGAATTTTATATATAAAGCCTGAGGTATTAAGGTTTTAATGATTACTGGGGATCATCCACTTACTGCATTCTCAATTGCTAAAGATTTAAAACTTACAAATGATTATAGTGAAGTAACAACTGGTGTAGAAGTAGATGAAAAATTTGAAAAAGGTGAAAAGAGCTTTGATAATTTCATTCGTCGAAAATTTGTATTTGCTAGAGTTACTCCATTACAAAAATTAAAAATAGTAGAATCATTATCCTAATGTTTTGAAAAAAAATGTGATGAATTTAGGATATGGTGCAGCATTTAATGGGACAAGAACTATTAGAGAAAATAGAGAAAAATATAAATGTAATATTCCATGGTTAATATTATTTGATCCTACTTCAGCTTGCAATATGCATTGTATTGGATGTTGGGCAGGTACTTATGGGCACAAATATAGTTTATCTTATGATGATATGGATAAAATTGTAAGAGAAGGTAAAGAACTTGGCGTTTATATTTATATGCTAACAGGTGGAGAACCATTAGTAAAAAAGAAAGATATTTTAAAATTAGCTAAAGAACATAATGATGCAGAATTCTCTATTTATACAAATTCATCATTAATTGATGAGGATTTCTGTAAAGAAGTTCAAAAACTTGGTAATATAGTTTTCCAATTATCTATTGAAGGTTTTGAAGAAACTAATGATGGAAGAAGAAGAAATGGTCATTATAAAAATGTTATGAAAGCAATGAAGTTGCTTAAAAAATATGGTATCTTGTTTGGAGCATCTATATGTTATACAAGAGATAATGTTGAAACAGTTACTTCAGATGAATTCTTAAACATGTTAGTAGATAATGGTGTAAGATATTCATTTTACTTCCATTATATGCAAGTTGGAAATAATGCTGTTCCAGAACTGATGCAAACTGTAGAACAAAGAAAGTATATGATTAAAAGAATTAGAGAAATTCGTTCGGATAAATCAGATATTGGATTATTTCCAATGGATTTTCAAAATGATGGTGAGTTTGTTGGTGGATGTATAGCAGCAGGAAGAAATTATTTTCATATTAATTCTGCTGGAGATGCTGAACCATGTGTATTTATACATTATTCTGATTCAAATATTCGTGATAAGTCAATTTTAGAAATTTTACAAAGTCCATTATTTATGGCTTATTATAATGAACAACCATTTAATAGAAATCATTTGAGACCTTGTCCAATGCTTGAAAATCCAGAAAAATTAAGAAAGATAGTTAAGGATACGGGAGCGAAAAGTACGGATTTAGAATCACTTGAAGATGTTAAACATTTATGTTCTAAATGTGATAAATATGCTGCTTGTTGGGCAAAAGAAGCAGATAAAATATAGAATAGTAAAAAACATAATAATAAAGGTAAATATCAAAACTATGCACCTCATAGAAGAGATAATTTATAATAAAATAGTGTAGAATAATAAAAAAATAAAATATTCGTGGTATAATGTTTGTAAATGAAATACTAACAATTTTATAGAATGGAGTAGAGCAAACATGAAAATACCAGTTCAAGCACAAGTTATAAAAAAATTATATGATAATTCTTTCGATGATTTAAGAATTAAGTATGGATTAACAATGAATGAGATAATGTTTCTATTATATTTAGATAAGAATAAAGCAAACAATACAGCATCTGAAATAGTTGAAAATTTAGTTACAACAAAATCACATATATCAAAATCGATAGATTCACTTGCAAAAGGGAATATAATTATTAGAATTCAAGATGAATTAGATAAAAAAATAATACGATTATATATAAGTGATACAGCAAATGATTTATTAGATGATTTAAGAACAAGAGAAGAAATTATTAATCGTACTATAACAAAAGGAATTCCTAAGGATGATTTAGAAACTTTTAATAGGGTATTAGAACAAATGAAAAAGAATGTTTATGATTTGATAAATAAATTTTAAAAATTAGCACTCTAATATTGACATTGCTAATTTAAGTGGTATAATTAAATTGTACTTAAAAAGAGAGTCTTTGAAAAAAGACTTAAAATTTAAGACAATAGTTCAAAATTGAACAAAAGATTATTTGTAATTATTCTAGAGAAAAAGTGTTGTAATATGAATAGTATTATAGAAGAAAGAAGGTAATAATTTATGAATGTTAAAATAATAGGTAGTGAATCAAGTAATAGAATAAAACTTTTGAAAAATTTAAATAAAGCAATTGATAGTTTAAAAATGCATGTAACTCCAACAATAGAGGAGGATGAAAGAAGTATAAAGAATTATAATATAACTAACACTCCAGCTTTAATTATAAATGATAAGGTAATAAGTCAAGGAAAAGTGTTAACTGAAAAAGAAATCGTTAAATTTTTAAAAGTATTAAGTTAAGAACATTTGGAGGAAAATATGAAAGTAAAAGAATTTAAAACAGAATCAAAAAAGTTAATGGATTTAATGATTAACTCTATTTATACTAATAAAGAAGTATTTTTAAGAGAAATAATATCAAATGCAAGCGATGCATTAGATAAACTTCATTATGAATCACTAACAAATAGCGAAATAAAAATTGATACAAGTAGTTTTAATATTCGCATCGATGTAGATAAAGATAAGAGGACTTTAACAATTTCAGATAATGGAATCGGAATGTCTAAAGAGGAATTAGAGAACAATTTAGGTACGATAGCTAAAAGTGGTTCTTTAGATTTTAAAGAAAATAATAAAAAGAAAAAAGATATTGATATCATTGGACAATTTGGTGTTGGATTTTATTCAGCATTTATGGTTTCATCAAAAGTTAAAGTTGTATCTAAGAAGTATGGAAGCGACGAAGCTTATTCATGGATGAGCGAAGGTGTTAAAGGATATAGCATTGAAAAAGATGAAAGAGAAAACTATGGAACAGATGTAATTTTAACAATAAAAGAAGATACAGATGATGAAAAATATAGTAAATTCTTAGAGGATTATGAAATTCAAGGTTTGATAAAAAAATATAGTAATTATATAACTTATCCAATAAAAATGGAAGTAACTCATCAGCATTTAAAAGAAAAAGTAAACCCAGATGATAAAGATGAATACGAAACAGTAACTCATGATGAAGTAATAAATGATTTAATTCCAATTTGGAAAAGAAATCAAAAAG
>ULOC01045462.1_pt1 | contig 10633 bp, 10 predicted proteins | sample 1952181 | NCBI WGS metagenome assembly ULOC01 (sample SAMEA4835592, study PRJEB28245) | human gut metagenome | biome: gut microbiome; material: fecal sample | place: Denmark | collected 2008
ATCATCCGGCACCTTCGCCACCAAGTTCTTCGGCACGCAAACAAACTCCGCATGGTTCCCGTTCGAGACCACCCGATCGTCCACCTTGAACTCCGCGACACCTTTCCCTACAGCTACCACACGGCCCACATTGCAATATCCCAAAGGCAAAGGCTGCCCTAGCTTATTGAACACGGCCTCCAGTGTCGGTTGCAAACCATCCGTCTTTATCTTGTCCAAAACTTGCTTCACCTTATCCGGTTGTTGCCGTGCCTTATCAATCAGATTCGCCTTTCCGAACTCCACGAGCATACGCTCCGTTCCAAGAGACACCAACGTACGAGTCGTTTGGATTAAAACATGACCGGATTTCACTTGAGGAACAGGAACTTCCTCCAAGATGGTTGACCCGGATTTGAGGTCTTGAATTATTTGTTTCATTATTCTATTCTATTTTACATCAGAAATTACGAGTCTCAATTTCCCCCATTTTGTACGAGAGGTTTTATTCACATAAGAGATGGTTACTTGAACCGGGCCCACAATTCGAGAACGAATCTCTTTCCATAGCAATTGTTCGTCCGCAACGCCATAGAAATGCTCTTTTACAATCACAAACTGAATTCTTACATAAAATCTGAAATGTTTCAATGTAACTATATTGATCAAAAAAGAAGGCAGAGATTTAATTATTCACAAGCAAAGAAGTTATTGAGAACTTACAAAACAAACTTACTCATTAAAAATTAATCGTCGGAAACCAAATTAACCATTTGATCTATAGAACTGTGAATCAATGTTTTTTGATCTACATTATCATAATTACCAAAAAGAGCCGACTCCATTACTTCACTAATACTATAAGCATCAAGAGGATTAAAAGTAATAACATTTCCAATACTTGCATATGAAAACGGTAAGTTACTTGCTAATATCTTCAATCCTGATTTTTGAGCTTCAATTAAAGGTAATCCCAATGTTTCTAATTTTGATGGAAAAACCAAATATTTTGTTTTAGAATACAAATCAAAAACTTTGTTCCTTTCTAAAATCCCGAAATTAAAAACCACATTTCTATTACATATTCTATTAATATCATTAATTATCGCAATCAGATCAGAATATCCAACTTTTGGGATAGTTACTACAAAAGAGAAATTATGTTTATTAGCAAGTATTTTTATCGCTTCAAATAACACTAAATGATTCTTGTGAGGATAAGGATATGCAACATAACAGAAATCATATATTTTCTTATTACATCGAATATTAGGGATAGAATAGAAAGGAATAATCTCTGCTTTAATAGAAAATTCTCTTTCTAGCTTATTTGCAATATCAGCAATTTGACAACACCACAAATTACAATTATTTTTAAATAGTAAGATCCATAAATAAAGAAGTATACTCTTAATAGATTTAAATAGTAATTTTAATGAAAAACAACAAAATCTTTCTTTAAATGATTTTACAAGATGAGGATTATGAAAATACACCAATGATTTTTCGCACTTGACAAATGGAGGTATAGAACAAAAAAAAATAACAGATTTTCGATGTCTCATATAACGAACTAATGTAGAAAAAACTGACGTATAATTTATAACAAAAAAATCATTATACTTATCCAATATTTCATTATATATATCCCTATCTCCAATCCATAAAATTGACGTTTTATTTATTGAATATAAATAATCCAATAAATCAAATAAAAGAATCTTTCCTCCTCCCAATTTAATTTGAGCTGCTTCAATTTCCATACAATATAATTTAGTTAATACAATCACTTACTATTTTTCCATAATCACAATCATACATTGCAACAACATCCTCCCTAGCTTTTAAAACATAATTAGAAATATTACCAAGGCTTATATTGCGTAATATTTCAGCCAATTCATTAGGTGAATAAGATGAATATAAATATCCGTTTTCTCCATTTTTAATAAGACGACAAGTCGATTGAACTGCATCTGACACAATAACAATCTTACCTCTTGCCATAGCTTCTAATGGAGGAATGCCAAAAGGCTCAAATAATGAAGCATGAATATATATATCAGTCTGATCCAAATATTTATAATATTCATCTGGTTCTAACCAGTCTAAAAAATGAATAGATCTTGATAGTTTAGATAATTTATTTCTATAGAATAACGACTCTTCTCCAACACCAGCAATAGTGATATCGAATTTTTCTAACATATTTTGATTATTTAAGATTTCAAAAGCTTTTAAAACAACAGAATATCCTTTTCTTTTATAAAAATTATTAGCAATAAATATCTTAATATGACCCCCTTCATTAAATTTGTTTATATGACAAAGATTACTTTCAGATGGAAATGTTATTCCATAAGGAAAAAAACGCATATTTTTTCTATTAAAATTATAATATTTGCTATAAAAATCGGCCGTTGTATGTGTAGCACAAAATAAATAATCAATCAAATTAAACAAAATATACTTCTTTATAAAGAAAGAATATTTACTTCGAATACTTCTAGGACAATCAGAAAAAACAGCTATTTTTTTATGCAACAATATAGACAATAATATTATTTCTAAAGACATAATAGAGTTCCATCCTCCTAGAATTACAAATTTAGAATTACGAACTTTTCTAAACAATGAAATAAAAGACATATTTGAAAAGAATAATCCATTTTCTCCTTTATAAAGTTTCCATCGTTTATATTTATCAATTTCACATTTATACAACACCTGCACATTATGTTCATTTTTTAAAGATCTAATAATAATATCCATATATGGAGCAGGGTGAATTGTTGTAAATAAGACATAAGAATCCATCATCAATAATATTATAATTAAACACATAAACTGCGATACAAATCAATATATTTATTAGCTATATTATAAGACCTATATTTACAGGCATTTATTAAACCTTTTTCCAAAACTAGGTTTCGAAAATCATAATCATTAATAACTCGAATATAAGAATCTCTTATTGCGCAAATATCATATGGATCTACTATTACAGCTCCATCACCAGCTATTTCCTTCATTGGAGAAATATTAGATGTTATAACAATACGACCTAAAGCTTGAGCTTCAATTATTGGCATTCCAAAACCTTCAAATAAAGAGACAAAATTAACAATATCACAATTCTGATATTCTTTTAAAACAGCCTCATCAGTTAAATCAAACTCATTTGAAAACTCTATTTCTTTTTCTTTTAAAAAAAGTAATGCAGAATCATTTAAATGTCCTATTATACGTAAATGAACATTTAGTCCACTTAAGGCTTCAATTGTTCTAAATAAATTTTTACGATCATTTTTATCACAATTTCCCAAATGAAGAATTGTTGGTTTTTTCACATTAAATATCTTACCTATGTATTCATATTCATCTCCCAATGAATTACTAATTACTATAGTTTTCTTTTTAATAGAAGAAAAAAGAGAAACAATAGCTTCTTTTGTAAAATCAGATACACACACTATATTTGAACAAAAGTATAATGGATATACAGAAATCAACTTAGTCCACATTACTCTAAAAATGTTCATTCTTTTATAACCTTCCATCCATCCAACATCATGAACAGTTACGATCGTATTATGTCTAGGAAGGACAAATACAAGATATATAAGTTGCCCTGTTATATGATTAATACCATCTCTATTTCGGTGCTTATAAGCGAACCACATATTTTTAATTACAGACAATGGATCAGCCTTTGAAGAAGGCATATAAACATTATTAACAATTTCATTTTTTTCTATTTCAGAAATAAAAGACTGAGACACTCTCCTAATACTATGGCCACAAGAAATATTACGATGGAAATATGTTATTTTCATATTACATAAATAAATATCACATAAATAAACATTAATATCACTCAGATAACACTTACAATCATACACCAACCTTTAATATATCTATTATTTGTGAATAAAATATTTTTGCCCTATTTTCAACCGAATACTTACTTTTCAGAGAAAATGAAACATTATCTAAAAGTTCTTCTGAAGGTGGATTTGATAACAAATACAATATCCGTTCAGCCAAAACTTCTTCATCCATAGCTGGTTCATAATAATTGACTAACCCACAGGTCGTTTCCGGTAAAGCAGATTCCATTGAAACCAAAACTGGAATTTTATATATAGCCGCCTCTATCGGAGTATATCCAAAGCCTTCTCGTAAAGAAGGAGAAACAAACAAAGAAGCATTACGATATATATTTTCCAATTCATCATCCAATACATCTCCCAGACATACAACGTCATCTTTCAACCCTAAATTAACTATTTCAGGAAATAATACATTATTCCAATAAGAATTCTTTGAAGAGACTAAAACTAATTTATACGATTTATTTTTTTTGACAATATTAAAAGCTCTTATTAATGACAAAGTATTTTTTTTAGGATGAAAAGTATTTACACACAGTATATATTGATAATTTAATATAGGATCAGTAAGACTACTAGTTAAAACTTCTATTGGATTATAATTAACATATAACCTATCTTCCTTAACTGCTGGATAGAAATGCATTATCTCATTTTTAGTATATTCTGAAATAGAAAAATAGTAAGTATGTTTCAAATTATGGGTCAAAAATATATTATAAAACATGCGATCTTTTAAAGAAACTTTATCTATATTTGCAGGTAAATGATGTATAGTAAACACTTTCTTTTTTGTTAATAAACACGGAGAAAAAGCACTAATAAAATCAAAATAATACAATTCATAAGAAGACATAATACAATAAAAGTTTACATACAAACAATTATAAAACCAATACAACTTTGAAAATGATCTCATTTTTCTAAGCATAAAATAATCATATACTACTTTATATGAAAAAGACGGATATTCTGATTTAAAAAATTCATAATTATCCTGTGTAATTAAAATAGTAAACAAATATTCTTTTTTTAATCGCACAAGCCCCCTAAGAATCAACAATATACGTCTATTCATACCTGTTTTACTAGAATAGTCAAAAGGAATCAAACAAATAAGAACTTTCATTTTAATTTACTTTTATATATAAACACCATTTTAATAATCACGTCTGCCACACATATGTACACAATAGGCCTTATTATTTTAGGTATAAATCCAAAATATTCATAGCGTCCGGCAAAAAAGAAAGAAGGCATAATAAACAATAAAATAAAACAAATATGAAAAGAATATTTATATTTATTAATAATATAAACAAATATAAATGTATACAAAAAAGACCCTATCATTACAGCATATACATCACCAAGCAAATACAGCTCAGCGATTAAAGATGACCCAAAACCTTCTCCATTATAAAAACGATCCTTATCAATTAAATAAGATAATTTTAAAGCAAGAGAACTCGTATCATGAATCATGGTATTCAGATCCAAATTGCCATTTTTAAAAACATCAAATATTGGATGTAAAATATATGAATACCCTTCTTTAAAATATTCCTTAAGCCATATCACTTCTTTTATTATATTACTTGATCCATAATCAAACCCAATCAAAGAAAAAACATCATCTACTTCTATATATTCTACAAAATCAACATAATAAAAACTCCTATATAAAGAGACTAGTTTCAATATAGCATATAAAGAAAACATAGAAAAAAATATTTTTATCGCATTATTTTTATTCAAATTAAATCCTCTAAATACAAAGTATGTAAAAATAGATATATATAATGATATTACATTTATACGTTGACCTGAAAACAGCAACATTGAACTTAAAACCAAAAACATAATTAAGTAAGTTCTCATCTCTTTCCATTTGGGATATGTTGATATATACATAAAGAAACCGGCAAAAAATAAATCGTCAGATAAACGAATTAAAATATTCTCATTTTGAGTAATATACACCGTTCCTGAATAAAAAGAAGTATATCCATTATCCATTCCATATTTAACAATCAGATATACAGAATAAGCATAAGGAATATATGAAATCAGAAAACAATACAATGATATTTTTCTTACTAAAGCAATATTATCTATCCGAAATAAATATATTTTTTTAGTCAAAAACATAGCGCATAATCCTCCTAACAGAAAAAACAATTGAGAAAACACAATACAATCAAGAGCTAAATTTTGGGTTTTAGTATCAAATATCCTATAAGAATAAATTGAATAAGAAAAAAAATCAATATTCTTATACCACAAAAGCACATCAAATAACACCCCAACTTGATAAAAATAGAAAATAAAGATAATAAAAACACAAATAGGATGAAATAAATTTATTTTCAAGTATTTAAAAACACAAATTGAATAAATAAAAATAAGTATAGAATCCACTTTTTTTAGCATTAACACAAAGATACTATTGTAATCCAATACAAAATACACAAAATGAATTACAATCAATATTAATACAACAAATATACTTCTTCTAAATTTTAAATTAATAGAATAAGACATATTAAATAATCTAAGTAGTAAATATTTAATTTAGAGCATTTCAATTAAAAGATATTTCTTCGCACTCTAAACTCAAAAACATTAAAAATCAAACTGTAATACCGATCGATTAAGAAAAGGGAGTTTCCCCCTCCATTACTCGACAATTTATTACTTTATATTCCAATTAACAGACTAAACGATTCGCCTCACTCTCCGCACAAAACTTCGCATTCCTTGTTCAGTATAGTACAATATCAATGCAAGAGATAGAATGAAAGAAATTATTATAAACAATCCATAAAAAAAGAATGAAAAAATTCCTCCTTTCGGATTAAATGGTAGACACTTTGATATGTAATAGAAAAAAAATGAACTAATTATTGCGACCAATAAATGTTTAACATACATATATATATAACTAAATATTGGTTGTTTCAACCCCTTACGGAACAAGAGCCAAGGTTTCCAACAAAAAATGACAAGAAACAGGCTTATCAATACCCCTAACAAAATACCATGTAATCCAAAGAAATACCCCAATAAAATCGATAGGCCTACATTGATAGAAGCCTCAACCACCGGAGCCCAAATATCTCCGAACAAGCCATAGGCATTTATATAAGCATCTACAGTCGTACGGCTCAATTGAATAAACAAAATCGCTGTCATCAATAATAACGTCAAGGTATCCATTACATATTCACTGCCTATCCAAAGCGTTACAAAAGAAGGTGCAAGCATGAATACCCCGAAACACATCGTACAAGTAAACAAAAAACGAACAGAAAACAGCTCCTCAAACACTAACAAGATTCGTTTACGATCCCCTCCGGCTACCAAATTCCCGATCCCAGCATTCATACTATTGAACATAGCTGTCATCAACGTTTGAATACCCATTATAATCAGCATATAATTGCCATACAAAGCAACCACCGTTAAAGTCGTATAAGCATATATAATAATTGGACTTGTTTGTGTCAATGCAAAGCCCCCGATCTTATGAAAAAATAATTGCTTAATTTTCGTTAGTATATCCGGATATTTCCTTGCCAACTCTCTACCTATAAACAAATTTGTCTTTAAACAAGGATAAGTATGCTCGATCACTCTATTCAAAGTAACCGAGGCTACTACTGCAAACACCACCTCCAGCACCAGCCACCAAACATATCCATTATCCAAGAACTGAATCGCAAATATCTGGCAAAGCAACTTTACCAGCATCGAAGCCTTATAGCTATACTGGATCTTATACTCTTTCTGGTCAGCGGATAAAACGATCTGCTTATAATTAACAAAATAACTCAGCAATGCACTAACTAGCAGCACTCCGAAAGAAGCATACGCATACCATAAGGGTAACGGCATCTTAGCGAAGATCCAAGGGAAAAACGCCATCAACACGAGACTTCCCACTATCACGATCCATGCGATACGCCGATACAACCAGCCTTGCAAGGAAACAATCTCATTGATAGCAACCGTATCCTTCTCTAATAAAGGCTTATATAATGTACAAGCAATGGCTGATCCTATTCCTAATTCCGCAAGGTTCAAGAACTGAAGCAAATTGGTAGCCGTAGTATTCAGTCCCAAGATCTCTGCCCCAAGATAATCCAAGAATACCTTACGGGAGAAAAATTGAAGAACCAGATTAATAAAATAAAAAGCCAAGGCTACCAAACTATTTTTTATACTTTTCGAAGTTCGTGAGTCTGTTACCATTGCTACAAAGAATTGTGTTTAATACAAAAATTGCTCTCCATGATAAAGAGCATACGCACGTAGAGGAACAGCGTATTCTTCGCTATCCGCTTATTATTCTCTGATTTACTAGGAATAAAGACAAGTACACAAACCACTCCCATCCCGCCGGTAAACCAGTAGGACAAAAAACGAGTGTCTTGATTTAAAATGAGTTTAAACTATATTTATCGTGATAAGTCACCAAGACAAATCCCTCAGCATAACACAAATAGTGGAGTACAAATCCGGAACCTCCTTTTGAAGACTATAAAGTATCACGCTTGCGTCAATATCAAAATAATGATGGACAATGATATCTCTCATCCCTTTAATATCCTTCCAGTTTACAGCCGGATATTTAAGAAGTAATTCCTTATTCGTTATTTTGTCTAGATTTTTGATTGCCTCACCTACAGCGACAAGTTTCATACAAACACTATCCAATAGAATCATACCGGACTCATTCATATAAAAATCATCAACCGTATGAATATGCGAAGTTCTTGCCATTATCATTGAAAGAGTATCCTTTATCTGCGATAAGGTATCCAAGGCCAACTCTCTATCAAACATAGATCCCCTCCCTCTCGATGCGTTTACGAAGCAACTGATTCATCCGGTCTCTAAGACGGATGATATCCACCGGGCTTCCCAACAGTTCTTCCAATTCATTTTTCAAATGGGAGAGAGAGAAAAGCCCTTGCGCCTCACCCTCGTAATAAATGTCCACATCACTGCTTTCCGTCTGTTGATCACGAGCTACAGAGCCAAAGATACCCATCTTCAAGATTCCGTACTTTTTGCCTTGACGAACCTTGAAGTCTCTTAATAACGCTAGGATCTCTTGTCTCGACTTCATAAGAAAATAGAATATTGACAAAGAAACAAATAAATATCCAATTATGCAATCATTCATAAACCAAAACACCTACCCCTCCCCCAGCACATACTTCACGATCGCCCGCCGGATATTGCGCAAGCTCTTGCCTTGCTTGAAGGGGAGCAGGGGGATGATGGCGTTGATGAATTCCTTGCTCTTGATCAGTTTGGCCGGTTCCACGCAGTCGCAAAAGACCTCGTTGAAAAGGTCGGTCAGCACCGTTTGGCAGAGGGTGGCCACATCCGGGCATTGGGCGATTCGCTTTACGAAGTCGTGACGTACCTCCTCGTCTTGGATATAGGAGGCTAATAAATCACACGGCTCCGGATCCGGCCTCACGTCCTTTTCCGAAACGACCTCCGGCTTTTCTCCCGGGTCCAAGCAAATATATTAAATGGCAAACATGGCGTTGGGCAGCACCTGTATGTTCTCGCCATGGATGTGCAGCACACACGGGCTCGCTTTCTCTTCACTCATATCTTCTTCTTTTTCCTGTCACCGAATTACTTTTATGCGCAAATAACTTACCGATAGGTGCAAATAACTTACCGGACCGTTTTTTCTCACTCTTTTACCTTTCCTTTACCAGCCTAAACTTTAAATCAAACGAGTTAATGAAAGAATGTATCATGTCCTTTTTCAACGCCCCCATCTCCAATCAAGTGCCGAGCGGCGTGACCAGTGTCAAACAGTTGCATACCTATATCACCTCCAACGAATGGTTGAAAGAACGAACGCTCAGCGTACAGGACGCTTTGAGCGACGAGAAACGGTTCCGCAAACTGAAGCAAAACTTACTGCCATACGTCACACCGGCCGGGGTCTTCTCCTATCGCAAGGAAGACCGCCTGTTATTCCTTTCCGGAGAGTTTGTCATCGATATCGACCATCTCCCCTCGCCGGAGGAAACCCTCCACTGGCGAGACACCTTGTTCGCCGATAATAAACTGAGACCGGACCTAGCTTTCGTCAGCCCAAGCACCACAGGCGTGAAACTGCTCGTCCCCTACCGGCTCTCACCCAAGGCTTCCATAGAGGAATCTTTTGATAAGGCACGGCTATCGGCATGGGAATACCTGAAATGGAAATACGGATTGAATGCGGATGCCTCAAACGCCGATCTCTCACGGGCGTGTTTCCTCTGCCATGATCCCTCCGCTAAGCTGCGGGAGAGTTGATAGTTGACAAATGACAGTTGACAGTTTAAATCATAAATTATAACTTATAAATCAAATGAATCCATTATCAGATTTAGAGCGGCTTGTCGCCGCCATCGAACACCAAGGGGCGAACATCGCTCCCACTTACCAAGAGTATATGCCGATCGCCTTCGCCACCGCCAACGATTGCGGGGAAGCGGGAAGGACGTTCTTTCATCGCATCTGCCGCCTGTCCGAGAAATACGTCTACGAAGAAGCGGACAAGCTATACGACCACGCCCTCAAAGCGGGCAACGGGCGCAACGGATTAGGCTCCGTCTTCCACTGGGCCGAGATTGCCGGCGTAAAAACGGACAAGCAACTGGCCGACACCTTCCGCCAATACCCGAGGGAGAACAAGAATCCTTCAAACCTTCAAGCCCCTCTCACACCCACACACGCAC
>ULOC01054209.1_pt1 | contig 10617 bp, 7 predicted proteins | sample 1952181 | NCBI WGS metagenome assembly ULOC01 (sample SAMEA4835592, study PRJEB28245) | human gut metagenome | biome: gut microbiome; material: fecal sample | place: Denmark | collected 2008
ACTATTGTAACTACAAGTGCAATAAGTGTGATACCTTTTTGTCTGTTGTTTTTTAACTCTTTCATCCTAAATTTTTCCTCCTTTTAATTTTTTACGACCTTTAAAATTCAACTTTGTATTTTCATTTTCCCTTTCTTGAAAAAATTTTATTAAATTTTATAAGTTTATTATTCACTTATATTATCATCTCTTCTTTTTCTTTTCAATATGCTTTCTTGTATAAAATACCGATATATATATATACTCTCACAATGGTTTCAGGTTTATATTACATTTATATTACATTTATATTATATTTTTGTTACAATTCGTATGTATTTTGTATATCTTCGTAGAGGAGCACACTGAGCTTCACTATTTGACTTACATTTCGAATGAATATTCTCTTGCATTGCTATTATCAATTTAGTAAAAAATACTAGCACTAAGCTTTAAATTTAGTTATAGTAAATAAAATTTTTTGACATTTTTCAAAATGATTTACACAATTTATATTTTTTAGTCATATTACCAAATCAAATCTAATATAAATTAAATAAAGTTTTAGTACAAACATTTTTAAGGGGGTTAATTAGTTAATATGAACGAGAATTTAAAATTATATCAAGATATAGCCAGCCGTACTCAAGGTGATATTTATGTTGGAGTTGTTGGTCCAGTTCGAACAGGTAAATCTACCTTTATAAAAAACTTCATGGATTTACTCGTAATTCCAAATATAGATAATGAGTATAAAAAAGAACGTGCACGAGATGAATTGCCTCAAAGTGCTGCAGGTAGAACTATTATGACAACAGAGCCAAAATTTATTCCAAATGAAGCAGTCGAAATAACTATTGGCGATAATTTAAAATTAAAAACAAGATTGGTAGATTGCGTTGGATACCTTGTAAATAATGCTATAGGTTATTTAGAAGATGATATGCCAAGAATGGTAAAAACACCATGGTTTGATGAAGAGATACCTTTTGAGCAAGCTGCTGAAATTGGAACAAGAAAGGTAATTCAAGAACATTCTACAATAGGAATTTTAGTTACAACAGATGGCAGTATTACAGATATTCCTCGTGAAGATTACATAGATGCAGAAGAAAGAGTTGTTAAGGAATTAAAAGAATTAAACAAACCTTTTGTAATTGTATTAAATTCAAACGATCCTTTTTCTGATTATACAAAATCACTTGCTCAAAAATTAGAGGACAAATATCAAACAGCTGTAATTCCAACAGATTGTTCAAGACTTGATATGGAAGACATTGGAGACATTTTTGGAAAAATTCTATATGAATTTCCTGTAGAAAAAATGAATATCAATTTTCCAAAGTGGGTTGATGGATTAGCTGATGACCACTGGTTAAAAGTAGAATTATTTAACGAAATAAAAGAAGCTTTTCAAGATGTACGTATATTAAAACAAGTCGACTCTGGTGCTTCTAAACTTCAAAATACTCAAATAATAACAAAAACTGTTGTTGATGAAATAAAACTTGGAGATGGAAATGTAGATATTTCAATCAATTTATCAGAAGAGCTATTTTACAAAGTACTTACAGAAATATCTGGTGTTGATATTTCAAATGAAGGAGATTTATTCTCAACAATTACAACCCTTGCTAATACTAAAAAGGAATATGACAAAATTGCAGGTGCATTAGAGCAAGTTAAGGCAACAGGTTATGGAATTGTAACACCTTCTATGGATGAACTTATTCTTGATGAACCAGAAATAGTAAAACAAGGCTCAAGATTTGGCGTAAAATTGAAAGCACGAGCACCATCAATTCATTTGATAAAAGCGGAAATTGAAACTGAAGTTTCTCCTCTTGTAGGAAGTGAAAAACAATCAGAAGAACTTGTAAATTATTTGCTTTCTGAATTTGAAAATGATCCAGAAAAAATCTGGGAATCGAATATATTTGGAAAAAATCTACACGAACTTGTAAATGAAGGTCTTCAAAATAAATTATCAAGAATGCCAGAAGATGCCAGAGCAAAACTTCAAGAAACTCTAGAGCGCATTGTAAATGAAGGCAGTGGCGGATTAATTTGCATTATACTTTAGGTTGTCAAAAAGCTCCGTCCCCTTTGACAACCAAAAAAGAATAGGTATGAATCCTATTCTTTTTTGTTGCAATTTTTAAAAAATTTCATTTTTCCACCTTATGAATAATTTACCTAAAGTTTGAGATAATAAGAAAAAAAGTTATTTTGTAATGAAACGAGGATAAAATGGAAAATATAAAAAAATTTATAAAAGATGTACTTGGCTTTCAAGAAGATGATAAATATACATTTATTCTTCCCAATAAAACAGCAATGATTCAAAATAAAGATATCACAGATGAAAAAATAGATTCAAAAAAATCAGTTGATGATGTAAAAAATATTTATACAAGTATTGATGTAAATCTTGAATATGTAAAAGTCAAATACAATTCTATGATTAGTAGTGATGTTATAATTAGAGAATTTACCTTAACTGCCAGAAATAGACAATATAAAGCTTTTTTACTTTTTATAGATGGCCTTGTTGACACAGATTTAATAAACAATTATGTTTTAAAACCTCTTATGTTAAAAAATACAGCAAACTCCTTTGATGGTGACCAAAATCATGTCATTTCAGAAGCTGTTACAAATAATATTACAGTTAGAAAAGTTCGCAAATTTGATATTGTTAGCTATATTTCAAATTGCCTACTTCCACAAAATAGTATAAACAAATTTAGCGAATTTAGTGATATTTTTGCAGGTGTAAATTCTGGTAACTGTGCATTATTTATAGATACACTTGATATTGCATTTGATATAGATGTAAAAGGCTTTAAACAAAGAAACGTTGACTCTGCAAATAATGAAATTGTTATTAAAGGTCCACAAGAAGCATTTGTTGAAAATATCAGAACAAACACTTCTCTTGTTCGTAGAGTAGTTAACAGTGAAAATTTGGTTATAGAAAATATAAAAGTTGGCAAAATAAGTCAAACAAACTGTGCAGTATGTTATCTTGCTGATATTGCAAATGCAGATTTGGTCGCAGAGGTCAAATATAGGATGAACAATTTAGATATTGATTCTCTAATTTCATCTGGTCAGCTTGAACAACTTATTTCAGAAAACAATAAATATAGCATTCCACAAATTTTATCTACCGAAAGACCTGATAAGGTAACAAAATACTTATATCAAGGGCGTGTCGCTGTAATTGTTAATGGCAATCCATACTGTCTTGTTATGCCTGCGACTTTGGTCGATTTTGTATCTTCTCCAGAGGATACAAATTTAAGATTCCAATTTTCAAACTTTTTAAAGTTTTTACGATTAATCTCTATTGGTATCACATTGTTTTTACCTGCTTTTTATATAGCTATGACCAATTTTCATCAAGAATTAATACCTACAGAACTTCTTTTTTCTATTTTAGCATCACGTGAAAATGTGCCTTTCCCTGTAATTTTTGAAATTCTTGTTATGGAGATTTCTTTTGAACTTATTCGTGAAGCAGGTCTTCGTGTTCCTTCCCCTATTGGACCAACAATAGGAATTGTAGGAGCATTGGTTTTAGGACAAGCTGCTGTAAGTGCAAGTATTGTTAGTCCTATTTTGATAATAATTGTTGCTATAACCGGAATTGCCTCATTTGCAATACCTGATTTTTCATTTGGATTTCACCTAAGACTTGTCAGATTTATATTTTTAATGCTTACATTTATTTCAGGATTTTTAGGACTTGCAATAGGTGCATTTGTATATATGACAATACTTTGTAGCTTGCGCTCTTTTGGTGTTTCTTATATGGTTTCATTTGCTCCTATGGAAGATGCAGAAGCTCCTGGCTATTTTATTCCACCTATTTGGCGACGTGAAAAAAGGCCAAACTATTTAGATCCTAAAAAACAATACACTCAAAAACATATAAGTATGAAATGGAAGTACAAAAAGGAGGATTTATGACATCAACAAAAATAAGTAATATTGAAGCAATTTTCTTTATTTTAACAATTATGATAAATCATATTATTATGAACCTACCTAAAAGTATTCTTAACTTTTCAGGTTCATCATCTATATTAAACATTATTATGATACTAATCATAACATTGATTATTGTGTATTTTATTACAATTGTCATGAAAAAGTTTCCTAATCAAGACATTCTAGATATTAGTGAATATCTTGGAGGAAAAACACTAAAAATTATTATTGGAATTTTATTTTTACTATATTTTCTTTTTTCTGCAAGCATTTTTTTAAGAAGCTTTTGTGAAAGCCTAAAAATAATATATTTTAGAAGAACACCTATTGTATTTGTTATAATGTTTTTTATTACTGGAATCATAATTTGCAATAGACTTGGTTTTGGTGCAATTATAAGAAGTAATATGATATTTATGCCAATTATACTTTTTAGTATTATATTTATATTTTTTGCAAATATAAGCAATTTCGATTTCATCAAAATGTTTCCTCTTTTTGGAAATGGTATTGTTACAACATTTTTTAGCGGAATAAGCAATTTATATGCTTTTGCTGGACTTTCACTACTGTATTTCGTACCACCATATCTAAAAAGAGAAGATGATTTTGAAAAAGTTGCTTTTACATCAATTATACTTTCTGGAATTTGGTTAATATTTAGCATTGCAACGCTACTATTTATATTCCCAGCAATAGTTACAACAGATGAAATGCTACCTCTTTATATTGCATCAAGGTTTATAGAATTTGGTAGATTTTTTCAAAGGTTAGACTCAATATTTTTGCTTATATGGATTATATCAATTCTTTCATATTTAAGCATTTTAGTAAGCCTTATGACATCTATATTTAAAAAGCTAACTCATTTCAAATATCATTATGCAAATGTATATCTATTTTCTATCCTGACCTTTATATGCTCACTTATTGTACCAAATTATAATCAAAGCCGCTTCTTGAAAACACATGTATATCAATGGATTGTTTTAATTTTGGTCTTTATCATAAGCCTTGCAGTATTGCTGTTTGCATATCTTAAAAATAAACATAAGAAAAAAAATGTAGAAAGAGAGGTGCGTACTGTAATTGAGTAAATTTATAAAATATATCATATTAATAATTTTCGTTTTATGTATTGCTATACCTTTTTCAGGCTCATACAGTGTGCAAAGCATTGACGACCTTGCATACCTTATCGCTCTTGGAATTGATGTAGGAGAAACAAGCACATACAAATTAACATTTCAATTTACTATGCCAAATTCATCTGGAGGAGATTCCCCTTCATCAGAAACAGCTCCTATAATAATAAATTCTGTTGACGCCCCTACTCTTGATTCTGCTATAAATTTGATGAATACTTATGTAAGTAAAGAAATAAGTCTTTCTCATTGCAAAGCAGTTGTAATATCAGAAGACATAGCCAAAAAAGGCATTTCTAATATTTCATATAACCTTATGAACAAAGTACAAATTCGTCCAAACTGTAATGTAATTATAAGTAAATCTACTGCAAATGATTTTATCAAAAATGTAAATCCTAGCCTGGAAAATTTAATTGCAAAGTTTTACGAAATTTCTCCTACTTCAAGTAAATATACTGGCTATACTTCAGATGCAAAAATCGGCAGTTTCTTTAATGACCTATCCTGTATTGCTTGTGAGCCAATAGCAATGCTTGGATTTGTTGATACTAAAAATTCAAGAAGTTCAACCAATTTTACTACACAAACCTCTTCATCTTCTGGTTCGTCAGACAGTGGTAGCTCAGATAGCAGTAGCAAAAACTCCGAAATCATGGGTCTTGCTGTATTTAAGTCAGATAAGCTTGTAGGTGAGCTTACTCCTGATGAAACACTGTATCATTCTTTAATTGCAAATGATATTGAAAGTTGCTATGTTTCTATTCCTCAATCAGAGCCTAAAAAAGAGCCATTAACATTGTTTGTGTATAACAAAAAAAATCCCAAAGTCAAAGTAGAAATTATAAATAATTCTCCACTTATTCATTTGGAATTAAATTTAGAAGCCAAGGTATTATCTGTTGATAGTTCATCAGTTAACATGTCAGAGGAAAAATTTGAAGAAATTTCAGCAATGGCAAACCACTATTTAAAAACTGAAATTACAAAATTTTTATATAAAACCTCAAAAGAGTATAAGTCAGATATAAATCATTTGGGCAAATACGCTTTTCCTCTATTTTATACAACATCTGAATTCCAAAAATATAACTGGCTCGATAATTATCAAAATTCATTTTTTGATGTAAAAATAAACACAAATGTGGAATCATCTCTACTACTCGGTGGCAGTTGATTCCACCTCTTCTTTTTCATCTATTTTTTCAAAATCTATTTGTCTACTCACTTTATCAGCTCTAATGACTTTTATTCTCATCTTGTCACCTATTTTGTATAATATTTTTGTTCTCTCTCCAAGTAATGTTTTTCTATCTTCATCATATATAAAATAATCATCTCCAAGTTCTGCAAATCTTACAAGACCTTCTACTGTATTTTCAAGCTCAACAAAAACTCCAAATGAAGTAATACTTGAAATAATTCCATCATATTCATTTCCGATTTTATCTTGCATATATTCTGCCATTTTCAGATCAACACTATCTCTCTCAACTTTTTGTGCAATCTTTTCTCTATCAGATGACTGTTTTGCATATTTTTCTGCTTGTCCCCTATATTTTTCTATTTCATCATCTGAAAGTTGATAATTTTCTTCTATATATTTTGATATAATTCTATGAATAAATAAATCTGGATATCTTCTTATAGGTGATGTAAAGTGACAATAGTATTTACTAGCAATACCAAAGTGTCCTAAATTTTCAGCCTCATATCTTGCAACTTTTAAAGTTCGAAGTACTAAATTTGATACTATTCTTTCCTCTTTAGTACCTTTTATTTTTCTTAAAACTTCTTCAAATGCTGTTGGATGTACAGTTTCTTTTGAGCATTTTACCTTATACCCAAAGTTAAATAAAAATTTATTAAGCTCTGTCACCTTTTCCATATCTGGCTCTTCATGAACCCTGTATATAAATGGTGCTTCAAGCCAGAAGAACTTTTCAGCCACTGTTTCATTCGCTGTAAGCATAAATTGTTCTATTATTTCATTTGCAAAGCAAAGTTCATATTTCGTTATATCTATAGCATAACCATCTTCATCTAAAATCACCTTTGTTTCAGGTATATCAAGACTTAAGCTTCCTGCTTTTTCTCTTCTTTCTTTCAAAATATGTGCAAGCTCTTCCATTTGTTTAAAATGCTCTTTGTATTTTTCATATTTTTTTACAATAGCTCTTGTATTTTCATCTTCAATCTCATTTATATTTTTATCATAATTATCAAGTACAGTCTGTACTCCTTTATAGCTCATTCTTTCAGTTACTTTGATTATTCCTTTTTTTATATCAGATGAAATGACTTTTCCATTTTTATCAATTTCCATAATTACAGAAAGAGTAAGTCTATCTTTTCCCGCATTTAAACTACATATTCCATTTGAAAGTTCAACTGGAAGCATTGGAATAACTCTATCTAGCATATATACACTTGTTCCTCTTATGATAGCTTCTCTGTCTAAAAAGCTATCTTCTCTTACATAATGGCTAACATCTGCAATATGAACACCAAGTATATATGTTCCATTTTCTGTTTTCTTTACTTGAACTGCATCATCTAAATCTTTTGCATCTTCTCCATCAATTGTAAAAATTTCTTCAAAGCGTAAATCTAATCTGTTTGATATTTCAGATTTAGAAACTTCCTCTTCCATATTCTCTGCCTCATGTTTTACAGCTTCAGGAAATTCGTATGGCAAATCATATTCTCTTATCAAAGACATCATGTCAATTCCTGCTTGGTTAACACTTCCAAGCACTTCAACAATTTTGCCTTCAGCTTTTCTATCCTTTGTTGGCATTTTTGTAACTTGAACAACAACTTTTTGATTATTTTTTGCCTTTTTAAAATCCTTTTTTGAAATAAAAATATCTGTACCTATAACTTTTTTGTTATCTGGTATAACAAATCCAAAATTTCTGCTATTCTTAAAAATTCCTACAACTGTATTTCCTTCTATTGTTAAGTCTTCTTTTTGATATTTAATTAAATTAATTTTCTCTTCTTGTTTTTTATGTTTCTTCATTAAAACCTCCAAATGAACAAAAGACATATATAATTTAAATTATATATGCCTTTATATGTAAACTCTAATTCATTACGAATAATATTGAAAGTACTACTGCAAGTACAACAAATACAATTCCACAAATAATTGTGTATTTTTTTAGCTTTCCTTCTTTAGTTCTTCCTTTATTTTGCTCATAAAAATTATTTGTAGAAGAACCTGTAATTGTTCCAGAAGCTCCATTTGAGTCCTTTGTTTGTATTGTTGCCAATATAATTAATGCTATTGCAACAATTGCATATATAACTAGTATAATGTTTCTAATGATTCCTATCATAATTCTCCCTCTTTCTTTATCTCATTGTAACGAATATAATTGTATCATATATTAAATCAAAATGCAATCTTTTTAGTTAAATCTTATATATTGCTTACAATTTCATAAATTTTAAACCATTACTTCTTAATTCTTTAACTTAATATTGACATTTTTTTATTTATGATATATTTTTATGCTAGATTTAATAACAATAATAAATTCATTTATAAAACAATTTAAATATTAAATTATACATCACATCTATCAAATTTCGAAAGGATTAAATTATGCAAAGCTTAAAAGTTACAGAAAAATATGATAAAAAAAATGTAAGTAAAATATTATTTGATACATTTCCAGCACTTACAAAAAACACTTTATATAAAGCATTTAGACAAAAAGATATAAAGATAAACGGTAAACGTACTAGCAAAGATATTCCTGTTTATTTAGATGATGAAGTACAAATATATGTTGTAGATAGTCTTCTTCTAAATACCCTAACTCCACATATTGTCTATGAAGATGATAATATTTTAGTGGTAGATAAGCCATCAGAAATTGAAGTTGTTGGAGAAAATTCACTAACATCATGTCTAAAATCAATATATCCGCACACATACATAGAACCTTGTCATAGGTTAGATAGAAATACAAATGGTCTAGTTCTATTTGCAAAAAATGAAAAAGCTCTTAATGTTTTATTAGATAAATTTAAAAATCATGAAATAAAAAAACACTATATAGCTAAAGTTTATGGAATACCAAAAAAGGAAAATCAAACACTAACAGCTTATTTATTTAAAGACAGCAAAAAATCTATGGTATATATCTCAGATGAACCTAAAAGAGGATATTCTAAAATTATAACATCATATTATACAATAGAAAAACATATAAAAGAAAATTATAGCATTCTTGATGTTACTCTTCACACTGGAAAAACACACCAAATACGTGCACATCTAGCACATATTGGTCTTCCTATTTTAGGAGATGGAAAATACGGGAACAATCAGGTAAATAAAAAATTTGGATATAAATTTCAGCAACTTACAAGCTATTCTTTAAAGTTTGTGTTTACTACTGATGCTGATATATTAAATTATTTAAATGGAAAAGAATTTAAATTGGATATGTGAAATTACTGTAAATTATCTTGCATTCAAATAACATAAAATGCCTTTAAATTTCACTTTATTTTAGAAAAAAAGGTAATACAAAAGGAGCACAGCGTGCTCCTCTATTATTGTTTATTTAATCTTTTATTAATTTTTGGAATTCGTCTGCAGAAATAACTTCTTTTTCAAGCAAAGCCTCTGCAACTTTTGTTAATTTATCCATATTTGCTCTTATCAAACTTTGTGCTCTTGCATATGCAGTATCAAGTAAAATTTTCACCTCTGCACCTATTGCATCTCCAAATTTATCTCCAAGCATTTGTAGTTCATATGGATCAGCATCTGTATTAATAGATATTGGTCCTAAAGATTCACTCATACCATATTTAGTAATCATATTTTTTGCAATGTTTGTTGCAACTTCTATATCATTACTTGCACCTGTAGAAATGTCATTTAATGCAATTTTTTCAGCAGCTCTGCCTCCCATAAGTGCTACAAGTTTTTCTTCCATCTCTGTTTTAGAAATAAAGTATTTATCTTCATTTGTACGATACATTGTATATCCACCTGCAACTCCTCTTGGAATAATTGATACTTCTTTTATATCCTTTTGGCTTTCAAGCATACTACTTACTATAGCATGTCCAGCCTCGTGAAATGCTGTTAAACGTTTGTCTTTTTCAGGTACTACTCTACTTTGTTTTTCAAGTCCTACGGTTACTTTTTTAACTGCATCTTCTATATCTTTATTTGTAATAAAGTTATGTCCATTCATTGTTGCAATTATTGCAGATTCATTTAGAATATTGGCAAGTTCAGCACCTGTAAATCCTGCAGTATCCTCTGCAACACTTTTTAGATTTACATCCTCTGCAAATTTCTTTTCTTTTGCATGAATTTTTAGTATTTCCTCTCTTCCTCTTAAATCAGGAAGTGCAATTGTTATTCTTCTGTCAAATCTTCCAGGTCTAAGCAGTGCTTTATCAAGCATCTCTGGTCTATTTGTAGCAGCAAGTACAATTATAGTTTCTTCTGTATCAAATCCAT
>ULOC01032750.1_pt1 | contig 10593 bp, 9 predicted proteins | sample 1952181 | NCBI WGS metagenome assembly ULOC01 (sample SAMEA4835592, study PRJEB28245) | human gut metagenome | biome: gut microbiome; material: fecal sample | place: Denmark | collected 2008
AAGCCGTCGCGGATGGCGTGCACGAATGCGTGGATGAAGGAAGCATCCTATGAGGAAATCCTGACCCCCATTGCGGAACGCGGCGACGACTTCCGCCTGTTCTACCATGCGTTCATCCGCTTAAAAGGCGTGCCGGACAAGCAGACGTACATCAGCGACCTGTTCCAGTTTTACCAGAAGTTCCGCAGCACGGGGCGCAGAATCGCCATTGTCGACGACGGATTATCCCTGCCCGGCCCGGAGGAAGCGGCGCAAATCCGCCGTCACCCGTACCGCTCGCAGGAGGAGCTGATAATCGACATTGCCGGGAATCTGCCCGCGTGTGCGAATGTGGAGCTGCAGCGGCTGATGCAGCAGGCGTTCGTCCGGACGATGATGGCGGCGGCAAAAGCCGAACCGAACCTGAATCGCCTCCTGATTTCCGCCGTGTATCTGCTTTGCTGGATTCGGCAGTATCAGGCGGCGCTGTTTCAGGGCTACAAGGGCAGCGAAATTCCGTGCTTTGTGCTGATGGGCGGGTGCAGAAATCAGCATGACGCGCTGTTTGTGCAGTACCTTGCCCAGCTCCCCGTGGATATCCTAATTCTCGCGTGCGATTTGAGCTGCCCGTGCACCGTGCAGAGCGACCAGCTGCTGGAATTGACGGGCAAGGACTCCATGCCCGTGCCGAAATTCCCGCGCGACGGCGGCAGCGTTCAGATGCGCACAATGGCCTCGAACGCTGAGCAGGACTTAACGTCGATTCTCTACACAGATTCGGGCATTTACCGTAATCGTCAGTTCTCGCGGGCGGACGCGATTACGCTGCAAACCACCTACGACGAGGTGTTCATCCTCTGGAGTCAGGAACTCAAATACCGCGCGAATTTCAGCACGGTGAATCAAGTGGTCAACATGCCCGTGGTGTATGCAAAGGTTTCCGGCGTGGAGGATGGCAAGGTGGAGGCATACTGGCAGAAAATCAAACTTCTGCTGGGAGATGACACGATGCTGATTCCCTCGCTGCCCTATGTTGTAACCGGCGCAGCCAACCAGTTTCAGCCGCTGGCGGTGAAAACGCTGCGAAACGGCAGGCTGAAGCGCGAGGAAATCAAGGCAGACCGCCAATATCCGTTCGCTCTGCTGCGCGAAGAACTGCAGGAGCATATGTTTGACAAGGTGCAGCTGATGCTGGATGAGCGGATAATCAAAGGCACGTTCACCAACGGCACGGAATACACGGTGCTGGCGACAGTGCTGAACATGAACCGCGATATCGTCCGGCGGCTGCAAAGTTTCGATTTTACGAAGAAGAATCCCAAGATGGTGGTGCTGTGTACGGGCGAACAGCCGTGTTCGCTGGAGGATGCAATCCTGATGACATTCCTGAATCTGGTGGGCTTTGACATTGCGCTCTTTGTCCCGACCGGGTATCAGACGATTGAGCGCTACCTCAATGGAAATTATCCGGTGGAGCACCAAATCGGCGAATACGTCTACGATTTGCAAGTGCCGGATTTTAACGCACTGACCCCAGTCAAACATTCGTGGCTTGAAAACATACTGAAAAGAGGTAACTGACAATGGCAATGAATTTCAACCGTCCCGCAGGCGCACCGACCACGGCCGTCGCTGCCAAGCCGGAAACGGCGCTGATGGAAGTGCAGCCCTATGACATCATTGCGGATCAGCAGGCGACGCAGAAGCAGCTTGCGCATTCGCCTGAAATTGAGTCGCTGACCGCCGGCATCGACGTCAACGACTTGAACACGATTGTTACCTTCGGCAGCCACTCGGCGGAAGAAATCTCCAAGGCATCGGATGTTGTCCTGCGCAGCATGAACATGAGCCAGCTGGATGAATCCAGCAAGATGCTCAATTCGCTGGCGAAAATCATGGATCAGTTTGATATCAACGAGATTCGTGAAAACCCGTCGCTGTTTGGCAAGCTGTTCGGCAATCTGCGCAAGCAGCTGGACAAGATTCTGGCGAAGTACAACACGATGGGCAACGAGGTGGACAAAATCTACGTCCAGCTGAAGCAGTATGAGGGGGAAATCAAGCAGTCGAATCAAAAGCTGGAGACGATGTTCCAAGCCAACGTGGGCTACTTCCATGAGCTGGAGAAGTACATTGTCGCGGGCGATCAGGGCTGTCAGGAAATTCAGAACTACATGACCCAGCTTCAGCAGCAGATGGAAGCAACGGGCGACCAGTCCATCACGTTTGAGCTGCAGTCGCTTCAACAGGCGCTGGCGATGCTGGAGCAGCGCACGCAGGACCTGCGCACGGCGGAGAGCGTCGCTTTGCAGTCCATCCCCATGATTAAGACCATCCAGTTCAGCAACATGAACCTTGTCCGCAAGATTAACTCGGCGTTTATCGTCACACTGCCTGTCTTTAAGCAGGCGCTTGCGCAGGCGATTATGCTCAAGCGGCAGAAGATTCAGGCGGATGCTATTTCCGCACTGGATGAGCGGACGAACGAAATGCTGCTGAAGAACGCCCGCAACACGGTGGAGCAGGCGAAAATCACCACGCGCCTTGCCTCTGGCAGTTCTATCAAGGCGGATACGCTGGAAACCACTTGGCGCACCATTATGACGGGGCTGGACGAAACGAAGAAGATTCAGGAGAGCGCCCGCACGCAGCGCGCGCAGGATCAGGCGAAGCTGGAAGCCATCAAGAAGGACTTCATGTCCCGCTATAACATGCCCAACAGGTAAGGGATAAAGCAAATGAGAAAACTATTTGCGCTTATCCTGATTCTGGGTGTGCTGGCGTGTGCGCTGGGCTTCTATGCCGCTGATACGTTTGAAACCAGCGACTACTACCGCGTGCTGAACCCCGTTTTCCGCACTGCCGTGGGTCACGACATTGACCCCGATACGGTGAAGGATATGATGGCGATTCATGTGGACGGCAACCTGCCCGGTGTCGGTGAATTTAACTTCTCGCTGAATGCCCTGATTGATGGCGGCGTTGATTTGCCGGGATTAGGGCATGTTTCCCTGTCCGATTTGCTGGGGAAGGAGCTGAACTTCGGCCAGCGCCTGCAGGCAAAAGCGGTGATTGCCGGATACGGCTGGAGCCACGAGCTCAAGCTGTATGGCGGCATTGCGGCAGGCGTGATGGCGTTCCTGCTGATTGGAACGCACCGCCCGAAGCGCAGAAGGTAATCCGGCTATATATTAAAACCCCATACAGGGTGCGCAAATGCCCTGTATGGGGTTTCAATTGTCATGATATTATTTTAGCCAGTCCGCAAATTCTTCCTGCGACTGCCCGTCAATCGTCAGAAACGTGCACGTCGGATGCCCAGCATCGAGGTACGCCTGGTCACTGCCCGGCAGCGGTGGATCCTGCTTCATTGGGGAGAGCCAGAAGTACGTCTGCTTGCGCGGACTGATGCGCTGCTCGTAGCTGTCGCGGTAGCCGGCGCGGTTCAGCGGGCACAGCACCTGACTTTTCAGCTCCGCGCGGGGAATCGGCGGCGCGTTCAGGTTGCACACCGTCAGTTCCGGCGCGCCGCGCGTGACCAGCTTCTCCGCCATCTCTACGGCCCAGTCGGACAGGTACGCCAGCGTGTCGTGCGGCGTCTGCTTCTCGGCGGATACGGCAATGCCCGGCTTGCGCAGGAATGTCGCTTCCCGTGCCGCACCGACGGTTCCGGACACATACACCGACATGCCGACGTTGTAGCCCAAATTGATGCCGCTGATGACGGCGTCCGCGTCCGGCGCAAGGTTCATTGCTCCGATGCGGCAGCTGTCCACCGGCGTACCGAAAATTGCCCAAGCTTCATCCGCATCGGGCACTTCGCGCTTCTCCGCCAGAATCGGCAGCTCGATGCTGAATGCATGTGCCTTTGCGCTCTGCTGCGTCGCTGGCACGCAGACCGTCACCCGATGCCCGGCACGCTTGACCGCCTGCGTCAGAATCGGCAGAAACGGGCTGTTGATGCCGTCATCGTTCACAATCAGAAAGTGCATGGTTATTCTCCTTCCGCAGGGGTCAGCGCGACCAAGAGCGTCTGCATGTTCTCGCGCATCCGATCCTCATAGTAGGTCAGCGGCACGTCGGTTTCCGGGCCGGTCACAACGGGGTCAAGCGTGTAAATCGGCGCGCCCGTCTCGCGGGAAATCGTCTGCGCCGCCATGTCGTCGTACTGCGGCTCGGTGAACAGCGGCGGATTGTTCAGCTCACGAATAGTGCGCACCAGCTCCGCCAATTGCGCGGGGGACAGCGCGTCGCCCGGCTCGTGGTTAACGACGGCGGCGACTGTCAAGCCATACGCCCGCGCAAAATACGGGAATGCCTCGTGGAAGGTGACGATGTTCTTGTTCGGCACGGCTGCAAGCGTCTCCTTCAGCTCCTCATCCAGCGCCGTCAAGCGCGACACATAATCCGCGCGGTTTTGCTCAATCTGCGCTTCGTACTGCGGCATGGCGCTGATAAGCCCGTCTGCCAGATTGTCCACCATCTGGATGGCATTCTGCGCATCAAGCCAGATATGGGCGTTCGCTTCGCCCGCGTGGTGATGCCCGTGGTCGTCTGCGTCTTCGTCCTCGTGGTCATGGTCATGGTCGTCCACATACTCGTCCATGCCGTCCTCAGTCAGCAGCGTGATGCCGGCGGACGCATCCACCACGGGCAGCTTCGGGAACGTGTCCATCACGCGGGTGAGGTAGCTTTCCATGCCCGCGCCGTTGATGAGAAATACATCCGCCTTGTTCAGCACCTTCATATCGCCGGTGGAAAGCTGATAATCATGCAGGCAGCCGGTGTTCGGCGCGGCGAGGTTGCGGATGGTGATGCCGTCGATGCCCTGCGTGAGGTTGAGGGCGAAGAGGTAGATGGGATAGAACGACGTGACGACGGTTTCCGCCGCCGCGAAGGTGGGGGAGAGAAAGATGAGCAGCGTCAAAAGGGCTGCAAGCAGCTTTTTGGTTTTCATGTGATGATGATTCCTTCCTAAAACATTGGTTGATTGGGGGATGCAGTGGCTGCCTGCGGCGCATTTTCCCGAAGGATTCGCTCCAGCAGCGCTTTTTCCGCCGATGACAGCGGGTAAAATTGCATCAGCGTCCGCATAGCGCACAGGCTGCCGGAGGTCATGGCGAACGCCATCAGCGTGTCCTTCGGCATTCCGGTTGTGCCGAGGGATTCAAAGAGGACGGCAAGCAGCTCATCCGCCAGCAGGGGAAACTCCTCCATGCGGAAACGGCGGGTTCGTCCGTCCGGCATGGAAACGCGCATCTGCGGGCCGAGAATGGCGTATAAATCGCGGAACAAGCCATCGCGAAGCGCTTCGCACAAGGCGGAAAGGTCGTCGCCCACGCGGTAGTGCCGCAGCCGTTCTGCCGCATGTGTTCCGACCCCGGAATGCGCCAGCGCTGTCCCGATTCGTATCGCCAGCACCTGCTGCACCCGGTCAAGCGGAATTGCAATCGCCATAGCCTGTCCTCCTTTGGGGGAGATGCAGAATCCCCGCCCTTTTCATTTCGACGTTAAAAGGCAAAATCCCTTGTTTCCAAACTTTTTTTGCACTTTTTTTCGAGCGGTAATTCCCAGAAAAATATGCAGGATTCAGCATAAAACTCGCCGCTGAATGAAATTATCCACAGGAACTTGTAGAGAACATAGCTTCTTTCCACAAGATTTTGTTCCGTCGGGCTGCAAAACGGCATGGGTCATGCACAAAAATGACGGAATCGGAATGCTTGCGATTTTGGCGAACCTGTGGTATGATACAAAAGGATGCGAATGGACATGAATGCAAAAGCATCACAGGCTCACGGCCGCAGGTCGGTCGTGCGCCTTTTTCGCCCCCTTGCGTCCCCAACGCGGACAAAAAAGCCGGTCGGACAATGCGTCCGCGCAAAGAATACGGAGGAATCCCCTGATGGACATGGAAGAGCTGTGGTCAAAGACACGCGAGGTGCTTCGCGCGGAAGTCAACGCCGTAGTGTACAATTCTCTGCTGGGCAGCAACAACCTCGTTCCGGCGCTGCTTGACGGCGATACGCTTGTGCTTCGCGTGGTGATGGACAATCTGAAGCTGCTGATTACCAACCAGTGGTATTCGACGATTGTCCGCGCGCTCAGCCAAGTGGCTGGCCATCAGATGGATGTGGAAATCCTGACGCAGGAGGAAATCGAGGCGCGTCCGCAGCTGAAGCAGAAGGCGGTGGAGGAGCAGGAGACGGTGCTGGAAAGCTCGGTCGCCCTGAACCCGAAGTACACCTTCGAGACCTTCGTCGTCGGCAGCGGCAACCGTTTTGCCCATGCCGCCGCGCTGTCCGTTGCCACTGACCCGGCTCATTCTTACAACCCGCTGTTTATCTACGGCGGTGTAGGCCTTGGCAAAACGCACCTCATGCACGCCGTCGGCAACTTCATCCGCGAGCATGACCCCAGCAAACGCATCCTCTATATCCCCGGTGAAACCTTCACCAACGAGTTGATTTCCGCTATCCAGCAGGGGCGGAATATTCAGTTCCGCAACCGCTTCCGCAGCGTTGATGTGCTGATGGTGGACGATATTCAGTTCATCGCCGGCAAAGAATCCACACAGGAAGAATTCTTCCACACCTTCAACACCCTGCATACCGCCGGAAAGCAGATTATCCTTACATCCGACCGTCCGCCGCAGGAAATTGCCCGCCTTGAGGATCGCCTGAAGAGCCGCTTTGCGTGGGGGCTGACCTGCGATATCAAGAAACCGGACGTGGAAACCCGAATCGCCATCCTGCGTGAAAAGGCACGGCAGGAAAACATCACGATGGATGAAGGCGTGTACGAGGCCATTGCGACGCGCGTCGAATCCAACATCCGTGAACTGGAAGGCAGCCTGACCCGCCTTGTCGCCTATGCGCAGCTGACGAATCGCCCGATTACCGTGCAGCTGTGCGAAGAGGCGCTGCACGACATTTTCGCCAAGAAGGTGCGCAAGGAAGTGACGGCGCAGGTTATCATGCAGGCGGTGGCGAACTACTACTCCATCACGGTGGATGACCTGATTCGCCCCACGCGCCGCCGCGAAATTGCCGTTCCGCGCCAAATTGCGATGTACATTACGCGCGACCTGACGAACCTCTCCCTGCCGCAGATTGGGCAAGTGTTTGGCAACCGCGACCACACGACGGTGCTGCATGGCTGCAACCAGATTGCCAACGCCATCAAGAACGATCCGTCGATGGCGAGCGTGGTGAATGATTTGAAGGAAATCATTGTGGACAACAAGTGATTGCATCAATATGTATATTCCCCCTCGTGCTGTGTTAATACAGGCGAGGGGGAATTTTTTATGCGGCTTGATTTGCGTCGGAAGTTTACACCGGAGCATCTAATACGAACCGTAGGTTCGCTGGATAAACACGCGGGTACTGTATGAAAGTGTCACCAACTGAATCGCGCGGAAGGGTCAAGGGAGGAACTCCCTTGCGGAGTCCAGAGGCAGAGCCTCTGGTGGGGTCAAGGGGCAAAGCCCCTTGGGTCACTCCTTCAACATCTCCTCAATCTGCCAGAAAACATCTTTCGGGATTCCCTTCTCGTTCAGCAGCCCGCTGTGCGTGCCGTTCATCTTGTAGGTGTAGGAAGTCGGCTGGTCATTCGGGAAATCGAACATGCCCCAGACGGATACGCCCGTCAGCGGCTGCGTGCCGCCGCGGTTCACGGCGCAGAGGACCTTGAAGAGACGAACGTAGAAATCCGCGTGCTCTTCGACTTTCGCCGCGTCAAAGTTGCGCACTGCCATTTCCGTCAGCTGCACCTCCAGCCCTTCCGCCGCATAGGTCTTGATGGCGGTGCTGATGAGCGCAAGGTCATTCACATTCATGCAGCCCGCCTGCGTGCCGTAGCCGCCGATGTATCCTTGCATCCCAACGCCGTCGCAGAGCTTGCGCGGATTCCCGTCCGCATCCACTGCGAAGCTGTTGATGCTCCGTGTCAGGGCGATAATGGCATCCCGTTTTTCGGCGTAGAACGTGTTGTAGTCGTTGTAGAACAGGCGGATGTCCGCCCCCAGCGCATCCACCGTGTTGCGCGCGTAGAGAAATGCATATTCCACATAGTTGCTGCCGATGGTGTCATAGAACACGTTGCTCACGCCGCTGCGGGTGGTGCGGACGTGCCGCGGGTCGGTCGGATCGAACTCGCTGCCTTCGCCGACGGCTTCATTCACCACGTCCCAGCAGTACACCACGCCGGGAAATTTCTCTTCAAAGTGGGTGATGACCTGCGTGATGTAGCTCTCCAGCCGCTGGAGCATCACCTCCCGGCTGACAAGCGGCTTGCCTGCGTCGTACTGCTCGTGGAAAAACCACGGCGTCATATAGGCATCCCACACCAGCACATGCCCGCGCACGCCGAGGCCGTTCTCCTGCGCCCAAGCGACCATCTTGTCCGCCGCGCTAAAATTCATGCGCGGCATCCCGTCGCTGCTGGCGCGGCTTTTGCTTTGGTCAAGCAGAGAGTACGCCTTCATCTCGTTCGTCGCCGTGATGCTGTTGCAGTGGGTTTTCAGGAAATTCAGGTAGTTCGCGTCCCATAGCTGCATGTAGGACAGCGCACCGCCGAAGCGGAAGCCGTGCGCCATTGTCAGCTCATGCATCGGGGTCACGGGTTCGTCCTCCTCCTCAGCCAGCGCCGCGCACGGCACAAGCATGAGCATCAGCAGGATGGACAGCATTCGTTTCATGGGGATTCTCCTCCTTTTATACTATTTCCAGATTCACCTGCACCATCTGCTTGCGCATTTTCATCTGGAAATAGTATTATGCGGCAATATACCGCTTTTTCTGCTGGTGAGATTCGCCACGCAGATGGAAATCTCCTGCTGATTTGTCCACTTTTCTGCCATATTCACCATGTGCAAATTTTTATCACGAAATCAGCATATTTATTCACAAAACCGATTGACAAGCTAATAAATATGCAGTATAATGCCTTCCGTCAAACACAAGGAAGGATGGTGGCAATCATGGCTCACCTGAATGCAAAGAAACTTTTCCCGCTTTTCTTGGCGCTGGCACTCTGCTTGACGTCGGTCAATGCGCTTGCCTGCACCGCTGTTTATGTTGGTTCCGACCTCACTGCGGACGGCACGACGATGTTCGCACGCTCGGAGGATATTTCCAACAGCTACAACAAGCTGTTCTACGCGATTCCCGCTGGCGTCCATACCGCCGGCGAGGTGTACAACGGCTGCTACGGCTTCACCTACACCTTTACCAAGGACAGCTACGCCTACACGGCGTTCCGCGATGATAACGGCGCGGCGAAGGATGGCGTCTGCCCGGACTGCGGTCAGACCCATGCGCATACGCCCTATGAGGCAGGCGGAACGAACAGCATGGGCGTGAGCGTGAGCGCGACCGAAACCATCGGCTGCTCCGACGCGCTGTATGAAGTTGATCCGTACACCGACGAGGGCATTGAAGAGGCCGAAATCACGACCGTATTGCTGAGCGAATCCGCGACGGCGAAGGAAGCAGTCGAACTGCTGCTGAGCATTTACGATTCTGTCGGCGCGGCGGGCGGCTCCGGCATCTTCATTGCGGACGACAAGGAAGTGTGGTACGTTGAAAACGCTTCCGGCACGCAGTATGTTGCCGTCAAGCTGACCTCGACGATGGTGTTTTCGCAGCCGAACATGTCGGTGATTGGTCTGATTGACCTCGATGATACCGAGAACGTGATGGCCTCCGCGAACCTGATTGCTGTGGCGGAACAGGCTGGCTCTTATGTCGGCGACAAGGAAGCCAACACCATCGACTATGCCGCTTCCTACAATGCAGATCAGGGCGTCGGCTCCCGTATGGTGAACGCGCTGAAGTACTTCAACGCCGCAACCGCCAAGGAAGAACCTGATTATGCGGATTTCGCCATTTCCAACGTCGCGGCGGATGGCAGCATCGTGCCGATGTATACCAATATCACGCTTGACCATGCATGGAGCGTCGCGGATGTTGTCGGCTACTATCACATTGCGGGCATCGGCTCGACGCGCAACCTTGAAACGCACATCTTCCAGGTCGCCAAGGAGGACAGCATCACCGACACCGTGGAATGGGTCGCGATGGACGACGCGGCGCTGAGCGTCTTCGTGCCGTATTACCCGATGCTGACCACGGATACCTACGCTGGCTATCAGCTCAGCACCGCGGCGGCAGATTTTGTGGAAGCGCAGCCGGAAAGCGGCGTGTACTACGCAACGACGAAGAACAAGCGGAACGAGAACGGCGAGCGTGTGAAGGTGGAAGGCTTCTGCATCCTGCCGGAGAACTGGGCGGATTCCGTCTACTGGACGATGGACGCGCTGTCCAACCTCTACGAGTACGGCACGCTGACGGACGAAGAAAAGGCGCAGGTTGAAACGACGTTGGCGGATTTGCAGGCTGAATGCTACGAAGTCTACAATCAGCTGAAGGCTGACCCCGACAACGCCACCGCGATCAGCGCCGCTGCCGCGCAGAAGGTTCACGAAGCCTGCGTCGCGCTGGTGAACAGTGTGAAGTAATACAAGAGGAAGTTCGTTCAATGTGGGCGGACTTCCTTTTTGCGTGGAAGGGGGGAGGTAATACTATTTCCAGATTCAACTGCACCATCTGC
>ULOC01048012.1_pt1 | contig 10580 bp, 5 predicted proteins | sample 1952181 | NCBI WGS metagenome assembly ULOC01 (sample SAMEA4835592, study PRJEB28245) | human gut metagenome | biome: gut microbiome; material: fecal sample | place: Denmark | collected 2008
GAGCAGTGAAGCGGAAAATCTGCGTGAAATGATCCGGAAATTTAAAGTTGCAGAAAATAAAAATTAAAAACGGTGCAAAAAATTATTGATGATGAATTTACATATAAATTTGTCGCAGGCAGGAACTATAATTTGACTCGTGACATATATAAATCCGGGAAAAGGATGCAATGAGGAAATGTGCGTTATTGGTTTTAAACTGATAATGCACATTTTTAAAATATATGAACAGTAATATCATCGCAAAAAAGCATAAAAGTAGAAAAAGTTAAAAATATCGTGGATATAGTGATAGAATTGTTGAAAAAAGTAAGTTAAAATACAGGAAAACAACAAGTGTAAAGGGGAAATTTTATGGAATATTCAGCAATTTTTCATGATATGGATAAGAGGTTTAGCTATGCGGTTGATAAGGATTTATTTGTGATACGCGTGCAGGTAAAAAAGGATGATATGAAGGAGGTAATCCTTCACTATGAGGACAAGTATATACCTATGGAGCGTAAGGATACCAGAAAGACAGTTCCGATGAAGAAGGTTGCTGTCTCACAGTTTCATGATTATTATGAAGCACAGATAAAGATGCATTTGATCTGCCTGCGTTACTTTTTCGAATTTACGGACACGCAGGGAGAAACGGTATATTATGGAAATTATGAGTTTGATAAGGAATGCATTACAAACAGGGACAGAATGTTTGACTGTCCGCAGAACCTCCGGGAGGAAGAGATGTTTGAGGTGCCGGAGTGGGCAGCAAACAAGGTCGTGTATCAGATTTTCCCATCCCGTTTTGCAGCAACGGAGCCGGTAGACAAAGAACTGTGGTATAAAGCACCGATTACGCCTATGGATGATCTGCATGGAAATCTCAGGGGAATCATCGAACATATGGATGATATTCAGAATCTGGGAATTGATGTGTTGTATATGACACCTATCTTTCAATCAAATTCGTGCCATAAGTATGATACCACGGATTACTACCAGATAGACCCGTCCTTTGGAACAACAGAGGATCTCAAAGAGCTGGTACAAAAAGCGCATGAGCGTGGTATGAAGGTAGTCCTGGATGCGGTATACAATCATACGGGAAGAGAATTTTTTGCGTTTGCGGATATCCTGGAAAATGGTGAAAAATCCAAATACCGGGACTGGTATTTTATTGATGGATTCCCACTTAAAAGCGAATGGGGAGAGATCCCAAACTTCAAATGTTTTGGTTATTATGGCGGAATGCCAAAGTTAAACCTGAAAAATCCTGAAGTTGAAAAATACATTACGGATGTTGCATGCTACTGGATTAAGGAATGCGATATTGACGGATGGAGACTGGATGTAGGAGACGAAATCAGCCATTTCTTCTGGAAGAATTTCAGAAAGGCAGTAAAGGCAGTAAAGAAAGATATGCTGATCATTGGGGAAATCTGGCATTATGCAGGAGATTTCTTGGAGGGGGATGAATGGGATACAGTCATGAATTATCCATTTTACCTGAACCTGATTGATCTGCTTGCAGACGAAAAGATTACGGTCAGCCAGTTCGTACAAAATCTTGGATATTTGAAGGGACGTTTAAACAAAAACTGTTATCCTCTTATGTGGAATCTGATCGACAGCCATGATACCGCAAGATTTTTACATCTGTGTAACGACAATAAGAAAAAGCAGCATCTGGCAGCCGCTTTTCAGTTGTTACTGCCGGGAATGCCGATGATTTATTATGGAGATGAGTATGCGATGCCGGGAGCAAACGATCCGGACTGCAGACGGGGCATGTACTGGGAGGAAGAATACCAGGACAAAGAGATGTATGAATGGTACAAGCGGCTGATTCAGGTCCGGAAAAGCCATGCATGCATTGTAGAAGGCGAACTGGCTGGGATCGTCACGGAAGATGAGGAAGGGACAGTTGTCCTGATCAGAAAAAATGGCGAAGAGACCATGGCCATGATTTTCAACTGCAGCAGCAGTGCAAAAAAATTTAATGAGTACACGCAGAAGTACAATCTGCTTACCGAAAACGCCTTTGATGGAAAGGTAGAGGGGTTTGATGCTGCGGTAATCGTGCTTTAAGAAGCCTTACGGCAGATGGTTTCCCGGGAGTTTGTCTGTGGGAAGAAGAGGGAAAGCACCAGTATTTCCGGTCATGTAAAGTACGGAGGATGATATGATGAATGTAAAAAAGAAGGATGGAAAACGGTTTGGGGCAATCGTACTTAGCCTGATGTTATTGCTCTCCCTGGTGTTTCCATATCCTGTGATGGCAGACCAGACAGCGGCAGACCAGACAACGGCAGCTTCCGTTTATGCCATTCACAAGACAGGTGATGATAAGGAAAATTTTGTGATTGTTATCATGGGTGAGGGCTATACCCGGGAACAACAGGATCAATTTTTGAAGGATGCAACGGCAAAAGCACAGGGGCTGCTAAAGTGGTCTCCTTATAAAGAGTATTCCGACAGGATCAATATTTATGCAGTACAGACGGTATCCAGTGAAACTGGTGTGGGCGTGATGTATGGGGAGTCGAACCCGGACACATATTTTCATGTGCAGGCATTCGGAAAATCCTGCTATTTTGCAAAGGACGGGGAAGATAAAGCCAGGGCACTGAGGGCAGAGCTGGAGAGCAGATATCTGGATACCGGTGCAGCCGTTGGAACCATCCATATCATTTGTAATACGACTGCGAATATTGGTTCTTCTTCCAATGCACTCTTTTCTTTTTCGGCAAATTCGGGTGAGAATGAGCAGGGGGATGTCATGACCCATGAAATTTCCCACAGCATCGGAAGATTAGGCGATGAATATGATAAAAAGATGCAGGGAGAAAATATTTCCGACACCTCGGACCCGGATAAGATTAAATGGCATAAGATGCTTGGGTTCCGTGGAATCGGAATAACGGCAGCAGGAACAGAAACGGTATTTGCACCGAGCCGCGTCTGCATGATGCGGGATCTTGGGAATCCTTTCTGTGAAGTGTGCAAAATGGAACTGGCGCGGAGATTAAATAACCGTGATTATGTCAGCAGGCAGGCATCTGTTTATGTGTGCAATCCTGAAATTACAATTCCACATACCAGGACAGGAACACTTGACAGGGATAGTGACCAATATCGGATCGATGAGATAAATATCACAAAAGCAAATGGAAAGGATCTGGAATTCCGTACAGTCGTACAAAATATAGTGGATGCCGAACAGCATTTGAAGATTACTTTCCGTATTATTGGAGCAGGCAATACGGTCAAATATGAAAAAGAAGAAACATATACCGTTCCGCCACACAGTAACTGGTATGATCCAGATGCTGCCAGAGAGTCCCTTTCTGTCACACTTCCTGCGGTAACTGGTCTGGTTTCCGGGGACAGACTGGAAGGAAAGATCATAGATGAGGACACCGGGAAAATTCTGGCTGACAATCAGACGGCAGGACAGGCGTGGAGTACCGTAACCATTCGTTATATGCTGCAAAACGAAGACGGGACCGAAACAACAGTGCCTGATACGGCACCCGCGACAGTATATGTACCAAAGAATTCTGCGTATACGTTAAGAAGTCCGGATTTATATGGATATACATGTGTAGGAAACAGTGCAAATCAGGGAGAAATAAACATCACAGAGGATCGTCAGGAGATCACTTATTATTACCGGAAAAACAGTGAGATGCCGGAAATACAAACCGTACCTGTCCGCGTAACTTATGATGGAAAACCCCATACATTTGATATCAAACAGGAAGATGGTGTACAAATCAGTTATAGCTTGACAGAAAACGGATCGTATACACAAACGGAGATGCCGTTTTACACAGAAGCAGGCCAGTATAAGATTTATTTTAAAGCGGAAAAGGCATCTTTTATTCCGACATACGGGGAGGCTGTCCTGGAAATCGAAAAGGCTTCCACCAGCATGCAGCTGACTGCAAAAACCGATACGGTCAAAGGTGCGGGGACAGTAGATTTACAGCTTTGCAGACAGGGGATTCCGGAAGATGCCGGGATAAAAGTAACCTGTGATGTTTCCGGGATCACATTAGAAGAAAAGGAAACGGATCACTGGATGGCAACGCTTCCGAATGAAACGAAAACATATACGTTCACTGCATGCTATAATGGAAATGGCAACTATACAGGAAGTAAGGCAGATTGCAAGGTCCGTGTAACGGCGGATCATTCCCAGACCGGGGGCGGTTCCGGAGGCAGTTCCGGTGGAAGTTCCGGAGGCAGTTCAAGTGGCGGTTCTGGCGGAATATCCGGAGGCGGTTCAAGTGGAGGTTCCGGCGGCAGCTCCGGCGAAGGCTCCGGTGAAAATGCCGGTGGAAGCACGGACGGATCATCTGGCAATGTTTCACCGGATTCCGGCACATTGCCGGCACCGGATCATGCAAAAGAAGAACCGGGGAATGTGACACCGCCACCCGCAGCAGATACGTCCGTTTCTGTTAAGGATATTAATGTCAAAGCAAAAACTGCAGTTAAAAATAATACGGTCAAAGGGAAGAATATTGCAGCAGTTTTGAAAAAAGAAATTACAAAGGCAGAAAAAGAACAGGGTGGCAGGATAAAAGACCTGTCTGTTGAAATAACTTTTGATACAGGAAAAGCTGAAAACTGGAAGAATCTGCATCTTGAAATGGATAAGCAGGCGGTAAATTTACTTGTCAAAAAGAAAGTAAAAGAATGGAAGGTCAATGGTGGCAATGTAAATCTTACCTTTGATTCGAAGGCATTAAAAGAATTAAAGAAAGAAATGAATACAGCTGTGGTTATCAAAATAAAACAGGCTGACAAGAAAAATCTTTCTGCCAGGGCAGGGAAAATTATTGGAAAACGTCCGGTTTATGATTTTTCCGTCACAGGAATCAAGAAAAAGCAGTCGTCTGTCCTGAAAAAGGGACGGATCAGGGTCGCTGTTTCCTATAATGCTTCGAAAAAGGAAAAAGACAAAAAGATTTTTGCATATAAAATTGATAAATACGGTGCAGCAGTTAAGATACCGGGATCTTATTATGATTCCGATACAAAGACCGTTAACTTTGTAAGCCGTGGGTTTTTCACGGTTGCAGTAGGCTGTGAAAAGTGAAAAGTGACTATTGAGCAGTGACTATTGAGCCAGTGACTATTGACTATTGAGCAAATATAAAAAATCATCGTTCACGTTAAAAAAACTGTAATTCATGTCGAAAAAGACAAAAACCGGTTTTAATTTGGTATAATGATAGAACCCATTTTAGTAAAAATGAGTTCATACCGTGAATGATGGAGGGGATAACAATCATCGTTTTAGAAGAAATATTAATGGCAAACGGATTGACCGTGTTAATGATGTGGTTCCTTTTGTTTTGCAGACGAAAGAACAGAGAGAGCCTTCATGTGGGAGATAAAATATATGATGGAATAGCAATCGTAAATTTAGTGGGTGCATTGTCTGAAACCATTGCTTTTCTCGTAGATGGAAAACAGTTTACTGGCAGCCGGCAGATTAATTATATCTCTAACAGCATATGCTTTATAGGGACAGTCAGTATGGGTATGCTTTGGTGTATGTACGTGGAATTGCGTATCTATCGAAATTATAAAAGAATGGTTCAAAAAGCAGGAGTGGAGATATTTCCCTGGCTGGTAGAAGTAATTATGGTTTTATGTAATCTGTTTGGAACAGGGATTATGTTTAAAATATCCGGGGAGAATGTATACCAGAGAACTGCCGGTGCGCTGGTGGGATATATTTCGCTTGTCATATATTTTGCTTACAGTATCTATCTGGTGTATCATTCCAAAAAACAAGGGGTTAACCTGAATTTTTTCCCGGTGATCTATTTCGTTGGACCTTGTTTTGCAGGTGTAGTTATCCAGTTCCTTTTTTATGGAATTACATCATCATGGGTGCTGGTTGCGGTCGCATTGATATTTGTGCAGATGCAGTCATACGCAGAGAGTTTGTATATGGATGAGCTTTCCGGATTATACAACCGGAGATATTTTAATGCGGTGCTTGCGGAAAAGAAAATTGCAAGCCAGAAATCCTTATATGGAATCATGATGGATGTAAACGATTTCAAGTGTATTAATGACAATTTAGGTCATAGTACGGGTGATAAGGCTATTTGTACGTTGGGAAATATACTCATCAGATCCATACCGGATGCTGGTATGGCAATCCGGTATGCGGGAGATGAGTTTATTGTGCTGCTGTCAGGTGTTGATACGGAGCGTGTCTTAGCGACAATGGAGGAGATTAACCATAATCTGTCCCGGTTTAATGAATCTGGTATAGAACCGTTTCGTTTAAGTGTTTCCATGGGATACACGGAATTTGGGACAGAAGATGACGCAGAAACTTTTTTAATGCATATGGATGAGAAAATGTATGAGGAAAAACGGAAATATCATATGCGAAAGAAATCAGCCGGTTTGGAAAATAAAGTATAGCATTACGTTCCTGCCATTTGTCCGATAACTGGTTGCAATGGCACAAGAAAAGAAAATATTATAATCATCAAACGAGTAGCAGACTGGTGTAAATCCGGTTTTGCTGCTCGTTTTTATATTTATGGTTATAGGCAGGGATGTTCCGGATTTCAAGACAGTAAATAACCGTGTTATGGTAAAAAATAACGGTTTTTCTCAAAAATATACAATTTAGACTTGAAAAATATAAAAATATATGCTAATTTATACAAAAAGAAATTTCGTAAAATTTCGTAATGAAGGGAGAAAAGCAAATGACAAGAAAACGTATAAGCGCATTGGGGATGGCAATGCTTATGCTTATCATGACAATCAGTACTGTAATACTTGATACAGTACCGGTCAAAGCGGATGGAGGTCCTGTGATAGAATTTCATTATCACAGGGCAGATGGTGATTATGATCCATGGTCTGTATGGATGTGGGCCGAGGGACAGGAAGGAAATGACTATCCTTTAGAGGCTAAGGATGGTGATGCAGTTGCCAGAATTGAAATTTCGGCCGGTGTGACTTCCGTAGGATTTATTGTAAAAACACAGGATTGGGCGAAGGATTATGAAGAGGATCAGTTCATTGACATATCAGAAATGGTATCAGGAACCGTGATCGTTAAAGTCGAATCAGGTGTTGAGGGTTATACAAAGGAATACGGCGATGATGCAGTAAGGGGAATAAAGCTTAATACTGCAAAGTACAATGGGGATAAGACAATCACAGCCACAATGACTGGTGATATTGAAGGAGAACTTAAAAATGCCTTTAAGGTAGAAGGTAAAGATGGGGAAATTCAGATAGCAGATGTAAAAGAGGGAGATGATTCTACCTATACACTTACTCTGAAAGAGGAACTCGACAATTCAAAGAGTTACCAGATTACATATGATGGTACCGTAAGTGATATCAGAATGCCAATCATATATTCAACAAAAGAATTTGAAGATGAGTATACATATGATGGGGATGATCTCGGTGCTACATGGAGTAAGGACAGCACAACATTCAGGGTGTGGGCACCTACTTCTGAGAAAGTTATGCTTAATTTATACGAGACAGGAGATCCGGACGATAAAGAGCCGAAAGAAAGCATTGAGATGAATGCCGATAAGAATGGAACATGGGTTGCAAAAGTGGATGGGGACTTAAATGGAACCTACTACACATACAGTTCAACAATCGATGGTTCAACAAAAGAAGCCTGTGATCCATATGCCAGAACGACTGGTGTAAATGGACAGCGTGCCATGGTAATCAATCTTGAAGAGACAAATCCTGATGGTTGGGATAAGGATACCAATCCACATGCAGGAGAGGGCATTAATGATGCGATCATCTACGAATTACAGATGCGTGATTTATCAGCAGACAAAAGTTCCGGCATAAAAAATGTTGGTAAATTCCTTGAAATGACGGAGACCGGAACAAAGACCAAAGATGGTATTTCAACTGGAATTGATCATATTAAGGAACTTGGTGTGACACATGTGCATTTACTTCCAATCTATGATTTTGGTTCCGTAGATGAAGGAAACGATCAGTCGAATTTATATAACTGGGGATATGATCCGGTTAACTACAATGTACCGGAGGGTTCCTATTCTACAGATCCACACAATGGAGATGTGCGTGTAAAAGAGGCAAAACAGATGATTAAGTCTATGCATGATAACGGACTTAGCGTTGTAATGGATGTGGTATACAATCATGTTATGAGTGCAGATGATTTCTGTATCAATAAACTTGTTCCGGGATATTTTTCCCGTATCAATGAAGACGGTTCGTATTCAAACGGCTCAGGGTGTGGAAATGATACAGCATCCGAGAGAAACATGGTACGGAAATATATTGTGGATTCCGTATGCTACTGGGCAGATGAATATCATATGGATGGTTTTAGATTTGACCTGGTTGGACTTTTAGATACCGATACAATTAATGAGATTGTAGAGGAAGTACACAAGACACATCCGGATGTTATTTTCTATGGGGAAGGATGGACCATGGAGACCGGTGTCACAAAAGATAATGTGACATTGGCTACACAGAGAAATTCCGCTTCCACTCCGGATTTCGCATTTTTCAACGATAATATGCGTGATGGATTAAAAGGAAGCGTATTTGATACTGCAACATTCGGATTCGTATCAGGAGCAACGAATGCAGAGAAGAAAATGGCAGATTCATTCATGGCAAACGAGTCATGGTGCAAGGAGCCAAGCCAGATTATCAACTATGCATCATGCCATGACAATAACACACTTTTTGACAGAATTGCAGGTTCTAAAACAACTTCGAGTGAAGAGGACATCATAAAGATGAATAATCTTGCAGCAGCATTTTATATGACTGCAGAAGGTGTGCCATTTTTGCAGGCAGGAGAGGAAATGCTTCGCACAAAGGTCAATGATGATGGAACATTCAATTCAAACTCATACAATGCAGGAGACGAAGTAAACAGCATTAAGTGGGATACATTATCCGACAAGAAATACGCAGATGTATTTGAATATTATAAGGGACTTATTAAGTTCAGAAAGGCACATCCGGCACTTCGGTTATCTACATCACAGGATGTGAAAAAATATGTAAAATCCGTAGAAGGACTTGGGGATAATATTGTAGGAATTAATATAAAGGGCGGTCAGAAAGACGAAAGTGCAAAAGAGATGTATCTTCTTTTTAATGCAAACACTGACAAGGCAAAAGTTACAATTCCGGAAGGAAAATGGAAAGTCTGCATAAACGGACAGAAAGCTGGCGTTGAGACAATCGAGACAATCAAGGGTGGCGAGTATACAATGGATGGTATCAGTGCACTTGTACTTGTAAAACAGGATGGTGCGGCCATGACGATTGTTATTGTTCTGATTGCAGCAGTGGTAGTTGTTGCGGCAGGAGTTGTTATTGTTGTAATGAAAAAGAAAAAAGCAAATAGATAATGAAGTTTATAATTAGTGTCTGCTTACTCAGCAGGCACTAATTATTTTGTATGGAATATCTGCATGACCCCATACTGTAGAGATTCCGAGAGACTATTTATGTAATAGGGGATAAAAGGGAAAGAGTCAGGAAACAGGCTCTCTTTTGAGTTATGGTTGATGGAGAGGCAGTTTTTGTTTTATGAGAAAACCAGTTACCCATATAGATAACTGGTTTTTAAGGGATAATGTTAATGAGTATGTGCGATAGTGGAGTTATCAAGAAGTGTTCGTAAGGCATCCTGAAGGACTTGTGAGCAGTTGATTCCGCGCTTGTCAGCAAGACGGACCATCCAACTTGGAAGAGAAACATTTTTTCGAACGGCGCGAGTATCTGTCTGGGCACGATATTCAATGGTATCTGCGGAAATCAGGGAACAGATTGTGCCGGCATCAACACTTAATTTTTCCTGTGGTGATGGAGGAGTAATCGGTTCGCCTTCATCCTCTGCAACAACAAGCCATGCGCTCATTGCATCGGTAATTTGGTCAATTGCATCAGAAAGACTATTGCCAGTAGTGATGCATCCAGGAAGATCAGGGACTTTTGCGTAGTATCCGGATCCGTCCTCGATAGGTGTAAACAAAGCTGTATAAATATATTTCATAGTAACCCTCCTATTTGGAAGCAGGAAACTATTTAATGCATCCTGCTAATATTGGCTTCCTTGAAGATGTACTTCATGTCGTTTTCATTGAAATCGTGTCGTTTGACAGGTACGGTGCTGTGTGTCTGCGGATTGTAGTAAATGTCGTGATTAGCACCGTGGCGTTTCAATTCATAACCGGAAGCACTGAGTTGTTTAATCGTTTGTTGCCTTGGATTCATTATGTACCTCCTTTAATTATATCATACACAATATTACACAAAAGTCAACTAAAATACACAAAAATACACAAGAAATAAAGTGAATGTGCACCACGGAATTTTCCAAATCAGCCGGAATTGTTTTTACCGGAGGCGGTGAATTGTGCAGAGAGTCATGAAGCAGAGGTTGGGGCGGATTGTGGAGGAGCAGGTCGGACAGTTGAGGATGGTTTGGCAATAATTTTTATTTGATATAATCGAACACACGTTTTATTATATAGGCATAGGTAATTGCGAAACTCGCGATGCTCGTTCGC
>ULOC01034523.1_pt1 | contig 10531 bp, 9 predicted proteins | sample 1952181 | NCBI WGS metagenome assembly ULOC01 (sample SAMEA4835592, study PRJEB28245) | human gut metagenome | biome: gut microbiome; material: fecal sample | place: Denmark | collected 2008
AAGCGACTTTTCTGCTGTTGGTTCTAACGGCAGAATAGGAGTAAATTGAAAGCAAAGCTTTCAATTACGAGTTTTGTGCTTTGCACAAAACATCGGAAGGAGGTGTGCCTCCTTTCGGAGGCAAATTATATATGAACAGTTTTATGTCATGGGTAGGGGGAAAGAAGAATCTTCGTGACGAGGTTCTTGCAAGATTTCCACCTTACTATGAAAGGTATATAGAGGTTTTCGGCGGCGCAGGCTGGGTGCTGTTTCACAAGCCGCCCGGTGCAGATTTTGAGGTGTACAATGACTTCAATTCAAATCTTGCAAATCTTTACCGCTGCGTTCGTGACAAGCCTGCAAAGCTGAAATACAAGCTTAGGTATGTGCTTGATTCAAGAGAAGATTTTGAGTATTTAGCCCTACTTCATAAGCGTGGCATTTTGCCAAGACTTTATGACGTTGACAGGGCGGCTAAGTTTTATCAGCTTATACGTTACAGCTATGCAAGCGGTCTTGACAGCTTTGGAAGTCAGCCGCATTCGATATGGTCGGACTTCCCTATGATCGACCTTGCCGCAAGAAGATTGCAGAAAGTAGTTGTTGAGAACAAGGATTTTGAAAAGCTGATTAAGCAGTACGATAGACCAGTAAGTTTTTTCTACTGCGATCCGCCCTACTTTGCTACCGAAAGTTACTACAAGGACGTGGGATTTACGGCAAAGGATCATATCAGACTGCGTGACACACTTTTAGAGATCAAAGGCAAGTTCTTGGTTTCATACAATGACTGTCCGGAGATAAGGGAGATATGGGACAAGCCTAATACCCACATCGAGGAGATAAGCAGACTTAACAACTTAGCACAGCGTTATGACGCAGGCTGTCAGTACGGCGAACTGCTTATCTCAAATTATGACACAAGCGAAAGGGCAAAGGCAGTTCGTCAGCTTTCGCTCTTTGACAATTAAACGATCACGGAGGTTTGATTTATGAAAAATGGTATATGTACAAAAGGATTTATCAATGAGTTGGGAGACATAGAAGTACCCGGTGTGTTCTTTGAAGAGGGAGCGGAGGTGGATCTGAAAATATGGGTCGAGAGAGGAAGATTTGAGATCGCCCTTTTTCCTTCAGAGAATGAGAGTAAGCACCATGACTGCGGCATCTCAGAGGAGGAGATACAGCGTACCTGTGCAATGTTTGATGACTGCGGCGATTGTCCGCTGAAAGAGTATTGTGAAAGTGAGGCAAAAGAATGAGGATACTTGTGTTTGAACCTCTGAAAGAACCGTATGTGAAAGATATCGAGGACGATATCCAGGCAATGCAGGAGGTGGTCGGAGGAAGCATTGAACCTATATATTTTGAGCAGACAAATGACGCACTTTGCTGGTGCAATGATGAGTTTCTGCTGAACGGTTCAAAGCCTAACAGGATAGTTGGAAATACTCTTGTTCACGGCACTTTCTATATTTCTGGCAACTGTCTGAACGAATACGGAGAGTGGGATTCTTGTTCACTTGCTGATAAACAGATAGAAAAGTACAAGCAGCAGTTTGATCATATCATAGTGGATCTGCCCGGTATCGGGCTGGTTGCTGTTAGAGAAACAAGACCTGAAGTGATCGAACCGCTTGAAGAATTTGAAGAGTCACCGGAGATAAGTATGTAGTTTGCTAAAGCTTATGCTGTGCAAATTGTGACAAAGGTAGAACTTCAATAAAAAGTCTGGATTTTAAAGTATTAGTGTGATATATTGCTTGTCAAGGAGCGTGATAATATGAAAAAAGCAATGGTCATATCAATATTCTGTGCGGTATTTTTATCAGCCTGTGGAAATATATCGGAATCCACAGAAAGCGAAAACTCTTCAGTAGCTAGTCAAACTGCGGCCACGGCTATAGTTTCCGCAGAAACATCGGCAAAGGAAGAAATGGATACAAGTGAAACCACAGCGACCATTAAAAAGAGTTCGCAGACGGTATCATCTTCCTCAAAGCCGACAGATACTGAGGTAACTGCGGCTAAGAAATCAAGCACTTCAAATACAGGCGGCAATTCGGTTCAGGGGCAGAATAACGCTGTACAGGGTAATAACCAAGCTGTGCAGAATAATACTCCATCCAACAATTCTCAGGATAATAACTTAGCGGAGCAGAACGCCCAGCCGTCCAATGAGAAGCCTCAGAATGCCACCAAATCAACAACGGCAAAGCCGTCAGCATCGGCAGTACCTACGGTAACAAATCCGCCTGTCGCAAGGACAAAGCCTGAGACTACAACAGTGCCGCAGACTCAACCACCCTTGCCGGTGCCCACTGAGGAAGAACGATATATGGATATCGGCAGAAGCTTATCTCATAACGGCTCTGATTACAGCAAGGCAGAGGCAGTATACAACTGGATGACTGAAAACGGTTCGGGCACTTGTGTGAATTATTCGTGGCAGACCTACTATTTGTGCAAAGGTACAGGTTTGGAATGCTATCTTGCATGGACGCCGTCAAAACTGTATGGTCATGTAGCAAATGTTGTTAAGGTAAACGGAACATGGTTTGTTCTTGATACACAGGGACAAGGATTTCTGCTGAATAACGACTGCGGATTCAGCGAAATAATAGATATTGATGAATCATATGTGTCAGGGGCGGATTTGATAAGCAGCCAAAGATATGATGAAATATATTAAAATGTGCAAACGAAAGAGCCGAAATCAGGCTCTTTTTCTTTGCAAAAATGAAAAGGAGAAATGCACTTTATGTTCAAAAAATCGAAAATATTAAAAAAACTCAGCGCAGGGTTCATGGCAGGACTCTGTGCTTTTTCTATGTTCGGTTCATCTATGAGCGGAGCAATCACAGCAAGTGCCGCAAGCACACCTATGGAAAACCCGGCATTCCCGTCAGCGGATACGGTGATCGCAAAGGCGGCGACCTTGCTGGGTACACCGTATACCTATGGAAACAAGGGCTACTGGTATGCGTATGATCAGGGTCAGTACACTCCGCTTTCTGTTGAAACGATAAATAATCTCGGCATTGACTGTTCGGGTCTTGTGTACTATACTCTTACGCAGCTTGGATACAAAACATCGGGGTTCAGTTGGAACAACCCTGTGCCTGTTGACACAGATCATTGGCTTACAGTCAATGATAACTGCACCATAACTTACGACGGAAAGACTTCAAAGGTCGAAGTCGAAAAGAAAAACATCAAGACAACGGACCGCCCGTATTGGGAGTGTGCTGATGGTTCGGTTATTACAGCAGGTTCTGTGGTGGTCGCTCAGAATCCGGGTGGTGAGGATCACGCTTGGATATATATGGGCGAATTTGATTCAAGAAATGATGTAATAAGCTATCTGAAGTCTATCGGAGTTTCGGAAAAACTCATAAACTCAAAGACAGTAGGCGATGGAAAAGGTGCAGGCGGAAAGCATTGGAGAATAGAATCCAGCGGTTCGGAGGGCGTTGTTATCAACAACAAAACTGACGGTAAGACTGCTACCGCTATGAATATGTCGGCGTTCAGAATTACAAAGACAGATGTTACCTTTGAGATCGATAAGTACAATACGGACGGTAATCTTGTAGGAAAATCAAGTGTTGACAATTCCACAGCGGTATACAGAATCTACAGTGACAAGTCCTGTACCAAAAAGGTTGGCGAAATCACCATAGGCGCTGACGGCACAGGTAAAATTCAACTTCCCGACAGCACTTATTACGCAAAGGAATTAAAAGCTCCTACAGGTTATTCTATTGACCCTACTGTTTATACAATCAAAGCAGGAAAAAACAAGGTGACAGAGGATTTCAAAACAGGAACAATTAAAATTAACAAAACCGCAGAGGACGGAATCATCAGCGGCAGGGAGTTTAAAATCACCTATTCATACAATGGAAAATCGCTCTCTGAAACTGCCAAAACCAATGCAAACGGAATTGCAGCCTTTGACGATCTAAGGGTTTATGATATGTCCACGGGCAAAGCGATCACCTACACCGTATCCGAGATCAATGTAGATACAAGATACGAAGTCCCTAAGGCTCAGAATGTTACGCTGACAAGCGGAGATGTTGATCTGACTGTGAATGTGAAGTTCAACAATCAACTTAAAACGGGCTCGATAAAGATAAATAAGCAGTCCGAGGACAATCAGAACGATGATAGAGAGTTCACTATTACGGGCAACGGTAAGACCTACACGATTAAGACAGGTTTGGACGGTGTTGCAATTCTTTCCGATATTCCCGTTTACAACAGCAGAAACGAGAAAATCGTGTACACCATTTCCGAGAAAAATGTTCCCGTAAGATATGTAGTTCCAGCGGATCAGACTGCAACCCTTACGGCAGATGCGACCACAACCAAGACATTCAAAAATATCCTCAAAAAGTTTACAGTTGAGGTAACAAAGCAGGATTCTGAAACAGCATCAGAACAGGGCAACGGAACACTTGCAGGAGCAGTTTACGGACTGTATCTTGACGGTGAATTGGTTGACCAGTATGTGACCGATGAAAATGGATATTTCAAGACAAAGGAGTATGTCTGCGGAAACTACACTGTTCAGGAAATTTCGCCAAGCGAAGGCTATCTGCTTGATGAAACAGTTTACTCAGTTGGTGCAGAATCTGAGAATTATTGCATTGAGCATAACCCACTTTCTAAGACAGTGACTGAGGACGTTATCAAGGGAAATATCGCAATGATCAAGCATTCCGATGACGGCTCTACTCAGATAGAAACTCCAGAAGTGGGAGCTGAATTTGAAGTGTATCTGAAATCTTCGGGTTCTTATGCAAATGCTGTTGAAACAGAACGTGATCATCTGACGTGCGATGAAAACGGATTTGCACAGACAAAGGATATGCCATACGGAATTTACACGGTTCATCAGACCAAGGGCTGGGAAGGTACGGAGTTTATAGCTGATTTTGATGTCAACATCAGCGAAAACGGACAGACCTACCGCTATCTTATCAACAATGCAGAGTTTGAAAGCTATATCAAGGTAGTAAAAGTGGATTCCGAAACGGGAAAAACCATTCCTTATGAGGGTGCAGGATTTGAGATATACAGTTCAAATGGTCAGAAGATCTCAATGACCTTTGCATACCCTACCCCAACAACAATCGACACTTTCTACACAAACAGCGAGGGCTATCTGATCACTCCCGAAGTTCTTCCCTACGGCGAATATTCGCTTGTTGAGGTTCAGGCCCCTTATGGCTATGCACTTGATAAAACTCCCGTAGCATTTTCGGTTTCCTCAGAAAATGCAGAGAAAGAAAACTCGCTTACTATCGTCAAAGTTGAAAAGCAAAACACCGCTCAGAAAGGAAAGATCAGCGTTCATAAAACGGGAGATATTTTCACAAGTGTGGCAACGGCTTCTTCCGCATACACAAATGAAAACGGTGAAATGATCGTGAATCCAACAACTTACACTCCTGTGTTTGCGAACGGAGATCTCAGCGGCGCAGTATTTCAGGTGATCGCTGTAGAGGATATTGTTACGCTCGACGGAACAACAAGAGCTTATGCAGGAGATGTTGTTTCGGAGATCACGACAGACGAAAACGGCTATGCCGAAACCGAGCCGCTTTATCTCGGCAAGTATGAGGTCAGAGAGATAAAGGCTCCCGAAGGATATGTGCTGAACAATGAGCCTAAAGATGTTGAGCTGACATATGCAGGGCAGGAATTTGAGGTGAGAGATACTGTGAATACAGCTTTTGAAAATGAGTATCAGGGCGTGAGGATATCGCTTTCTAAGGTTATGGAAAATGATAAGCTTTTCGGGATCTACGACAATGACTACTATACAAGCGTTCGTTTTGGGCTATTTGCCGCAGAGGATATAACGGCGGCTGACGGTACGGTTATTCCTGCTGACGGACTGCTTTCAGAGGTTTTACTTGATGAGAATATGACTGCAAAATTTGATGTACAGATACCTTTCGGCAGGTATTATGTCAAAGAAATTTCTACTGATGAACACTATATTCTTAACGGAGAAAAATATCTTGTAAACTTCGAGTATATGGGACAGGATATCCGGACTGTGGATATTGACTGTGGACAATTCGTAAATCTTCTCAAGCGTGGCAGGATAGAGGGTCACAAGGTAGATGATAAGAGTGAACCTCTTGAAAATGCTGTGTTCGGGCTGTTTACTGCCGACTGCGTGAAGTTCAGCAGAGATACTGCAATAATGACTGCCGCCTCAGATGAGAATGGCTGTTTTGAGTTTACAGATGTTCCATTCGGAAAGTATATCGTTCGTGAGATAGAAAGTCCAAGGGGATATATTCTTAGTGACAAGGAATATGCTGTCAGCATTGCAGAGGACGGAAAGCTTATAGAGATAACTGCGGAAAACAAGCCTGTTACTGTTGAGATATCAAAGCGTGATATTTACGGCAATGAGCTTGTGGGTGCTGAAATGGTGCTTGAAAATGCTGACGGTGAGATAGTTGATAGGTGGACTTCCGACGGCACAAATCACGTTGTTTCAAAGCTTGGTGCGGGTGAATATGTGCTTAAAGAAATTGCCGCACCTGACGGTTATATTATTGCGACAGACATTAAGTTCAGCGTTGATATTTACGGCAATGTTACGGTAGAAAACGTTGATTCAACAGCCGTTTCAGATAACGGCTATCCGCTTATCGTTATGGTGGATGATACCACTAAGGTTCGTATTTCAAAGCGGGACATTACAACAGGTGAGGAACTGCCTGGTGCAACGCTCCAAATCATTGACGAGGACGGAAATGTTGTTGAGGAATGGGTATCCACGGACGAGGCTCACTTCATCGAAGGAAAGCTGATCGCAGGCAAGGAGTACACGCTTCGTGAAACTATCGCTCCCGACGGTTACGAGATTGCAAATGAAATCAAGTTCACGGTAAACGCTGACGGCAGCGTGACCGAAGTCGTTATGTATGACGAGCTTACACCTAAAACCACTACTCCGTATACAGGCGATAACCACAGTGATTTTGCGGCATTTGCACTTATGGGCGCTTCGCTCATAATCTTTCTTGTGCTGATCATTAGCAGAAAGAAAAATGATGACAAGGAGCCTGAAGATCATTCAGCTCTTTGCCCCGAATTTATTGAAATTGATGAGGATTGATCTATGACTAAGAAAACCAAAGCTATTCGCACTATTGCGGCTGTGACCGCAGCCGCCCTCCTCGGAGGGGGAATTTATCTTCTGGTGAAAAACGACGTGGCTCAGAAAATCAATTGGCAGGATATTCTGATCTATGCTCCTACCCCGATAGCGAGAGAAACGCTTGATGAGGCAGTCAACAATAGTTCTGACAAGCCATCGGCGGACAGAGTTCCCGAAGATACAAAAAAGGAGCTTACAGCACAGGTACGGCAGCTTTCCAACGAGCATAGTGACTCCGTGGCCTGGCTGTATATCCCCGGTACAAATATCGATTACCCGGTCATGCAGTCGGAAGATAATGAATATTACGCTCACAGGGCGGCGGACGGAAGCTATCTCTATGCAGGCTCGCTGTTTATGGACTACCGCTGTTCAAGTGATTTTTCGGACTTCAACAGCGTTATTTATGGTCACAATATGGGCAATGGAACGATGTTTGCAGATATTCCGAATTACGAAAACGAGGAATATTTCATGGAACACAGCTACGGCTGGCTGACTACCGATGACAATGTTCGGTTGATAGATTTCTTTGCGGTTGCAAGAACTACAGACACAAGCGGACTTTATCTTGCTGATCCGACCTTTGAAGAGTGGGATTTACAGCTCAGAAACTGCGCGAGTATTTACAAGGAGATCGGCATTTCCGAAGAAGATAACCTGATAACGCTGTCAACTTGTACTTCTGCAGAGGGTAACAGCCGCACAATTCTGGTAGGGAAAATTATCGAAAACAGAGAGGATGATGTGTAATGAGATCAAAAAAGAAAATCATTGCGGCGGCAGTAAGCGCATTTTGTTTTGTGCAGATGATGTCAATAACCGCTTATGCTTCGGGCGATGTTGCGGGGGCGGTGACAAGCACTTGGACTACAGCAAGAGCACAGGTCGTTTCAGTCGTAAACAATGTGGTGTTTCCCGTGATAGACGTTATACTTGCAGTTCTGCTGTTTGTGAAGATAACACTCGCATACCTCGATTATCGCAAACACGGTCAGCTTGAATGGACGCCGATCGCTATCATTTTCGGCTGTTTGATCTTTTCCCTGACCTGTCCGCTGTACATCTGGAGCATAATCTGATAGGGGGGAAAATGAATATGAAAGCAAAAGCATTGACTGCAATTTTAGCAGCGTTTATGCTGACAATGACAGCTTGCGGAACGATCAGTCCGCCGATCCAGAATGCTGTTACGGAAACAACTACTACAACCACAGCCGAGTCCATACACGACTCGGCTGCCTCTTCAGGGGCTGAAAGCAGTTTAGAGGATGAAAAGATAAAGACGGACACCTTTATTGCCGAATTTTTCGATTCCGATATATCCTTTGTGGATACAAGTGAATTGGTAGCGGAAGCTATGAAAGGCTGTTCTTTTGATAATGAAATCGATGATTCAAATGGTGTGCAGAAGATAACGCTTAAAGGCACAAACGGAGGTGGTTCTGTTGAGGTGATGTGTATTGATCTGAGTAAAAGCGGTCTTTCTTACGATATGGAATATATCCTTGAAAATTTAGGGGATCATTACTTCAGGCAGACTGCTGCTCAGATGAACGGTATCACAGCGGACGATTTTGTGTCCGATTACAGAATGACAAGCAGCGTTGTATCAAAGGGAAAATATCAGCGTTATGCGTCAGTCCAGAAAACTGATGGAATGGCGTCGCAGTTTGGATACACTGAGACCTACGCTGTTCTTAGTGAAAACAAGCTGACCGTTGCGTCGGGTGCTTTTCTCAGTTCGGATATGATGGAGAGGCAGAGTTTTTCGCAGCTGATGAGTAAGTTTGCGGAGAATGTCAAGTATTAAGGCGGTGATAAAGTGCCATATATCCCATTTACAGACGAACAAAAAGTCCTTGCCAACAGCGTAGACCTTGAGCAGTTTCTCAGAATGCGAGGAGAAAAGCTTGAACGTGTTGGCAGAGAGCATAAGCTCATTTACTGTGACAGCTCCGGCAGGCACGACAGTATAACTATCCGTGGATCAAAATGGTTCGACCATAAAAATCAGACAGGCGGCGGAGCAATAAAGTTTATGCAGGAGTTTTATGGTATGGACTTTCAGACTGCGGTTCAGGAACTGCTTGGTCGGAGCATATCTCCGCTGTCTAACAGCCCACCGAAAGCGGATAAACAAGAGCAAAAAACAAGAGAATTTAAACTTCCAGAACCGAACAGCGATATGCACAGGGTATACGCCTACCTCATAAAACAGCGGTTTATCTCGGCTGACATCATCACACACTTTGCCAAACAGCATACCCTCTATGAGGATAAAACCCACCACAACGCAGTATTTGTCGGACTTAATGAAAATGGCGAGCCTAAGCAGGCACATAAGCGGTCAACAAACAGCGTTGGAGGTACGTTTCGTATCACTTGCGGCGGTTCTGATACCCGTTACAGCTTTGCACATTTCGGAGAAAATGAACGACTTTATGTATTTGAAGCTCCCATAGATATGCTGAGTTTTCTTACGCTTTATCCGAAAGATTGGCAGAAACACAGCTACATCGCTATGAACGGAGTTTATGAAAATGCTGTTTTGACGGCTTTAAAAAACCATTCTAACCTGTCAGAAGTCATTCTCTGCGTTGATAATGACGAGGGCGGTATCGAGGCTGTTGACCGTTTAAAGGATATTCTAAATGAGAACGGATATTCAAACGTAAAACGCCTTGCGCCTCCGTACAAAGATTGGAACGAGGTACTAAAAGCAAAGAATGGCGTTTATGCTCTTCCTGCTGTCCCTAACCAACATAAAGAAGAATATCATCGTCAGTCGAAAAATTTGCAGTATCTCAAATGCCGTCCGGATAAGCTGACGTCTCAGATCTATGCCACCTTCAAGAACGAACAATACAAATATCTCGCTGAGTATGCGCTGGCTGGCTCGGCATTTTTCATGCCCAAAAGTGAGCGAATTAACAGCGAATGTAAAGCATTTGAAAGGCTCCAACACAAACTCAAGGGTAGTTACAAGCCTTACACCGACAAGGGCAAAAAATCACAGAAACAGAGGAATTTGCAGGAGTGTGTTCAGACAGTGCTAAAGGACTTGCGACAGACCGCCCGTACCCGTGAGCAGTCGGTAAATACGGCAAAATTGCTGTATCAGCTCGCCGACAGCGCTGTAAGACTGTCTGTTGAGGAAACTTTAAATGCTCCTATGCAAGAGAATATTGAATCAGAAGATATAGTTTCAGAACCCGAACCTTGTATGGAATTCAGCTGATCAAGTTTTTTGGTTTTGTAAAGCAAAATTGAGGACATTGTCCTCAAAGAAAAACTTGCAGCAATAGCCGTTTGCGGCTATTGCTATACCCTCCGCCTCACAGCGCAATACCTTGA
>ULOC01002936.1_pt1 | contig 10520 bp, 14 predicted proteins | sample 1952181 | NCBI WGS metagenome assembly ULOC01 (sample SAMEA4835592, study PRJEB28245) | human gut metagenome | biome: gut microbiome; material: fecal sample | place: Denmark | collected 2008
CTAAAGCACGAAAAAATATATGTCAAAGTCGCTGTGGCTACTCTACTACTTATCTACAAGTACTTTAAACTAGTATTACAAAATATAAAACTACTTTTTCGTAGAGATATCAAAATAGAATTCTACTCCATTAGAAAGATTTTGCACGCCATATTCATTTTGATAATTGTTTTGTATAGCCCTTACTATTGATAATCCTATTCCGCTTCCACTATTTTCACGATTACGTGAATCATCTACTTTGTAGAATCTTCCCCATATTCTGGTTAAATCTTCCTCAGGTATTTTGTCACCTGTATTAAATACAGTTACTCTTATTTTGTCATTTACATTTTGTATAGTTATTTTTATTTGTTTCTCACCATTAACCTCTTTTGCGTGTTTTATCGCATTTGTGAAATAATTAGTCATTACTTGTTCTATATAAAAATCGTCTGCATACGCATATATAGGTTCCTTTTCGTTAAATATTACTTGAATGTGGTTTTCCTCTAGCATTACATTGCATTTTCTAATAACCTCATTTATTAGTTCCACAACATCAAATTTTTCGTCTGTAAATTCACGTTTTCCATATTCAAGCTTCATTAACTCTAGTAATTGTTTTACTAATACATCCATTTTATTTGACTCATCTAGTATTACTTCTGCATAAAATTTTCTAGACTCATCATCAGTATTTACATTTTCTATTAAGCCTTCTGCATATCCTTGAATTAACGCAATTGGTGTTTTTAGTTCATGTGATACATCTGATATAAACTGCTTCCTCATTTCATCTATTTTAGATTTTTCTTCAATATCCTTTTCAAGCTCACTGTTTGTTTCTCTTAGCTGTTTTATAGTTGCTTCTAGCTTATCTGACATAGTATTTATGTTTCTTCCAAGTTCATTTATTTCATCATCTGAATCATTTATTCTATATTTCTGTTCAAAATCAAGTTTAGCCATTTTCTTTGTAATATCATTTAATTGTAAAATTGGTTTTGTAAATTTACGTGATATTACAGATGCCGCAAAAGCTGATATTAATATAGTTATCACTCCTATTGTGACTAAAGTTGTGTTTGAAATTCTTACACTTTCTTCAATTGGTGCAATAGGAATTCTTATATATAGGCTATATCCATTGTCTAATTTTCCATATAGCAAAATATAGTTTAAACTATTACTAGTATCATCTATTTTTCTTATAGTCATTTTTTCGTCACTATATAATAGATTTTTTCGTTCCTCAAAAGGTGTTTTTGTTTTACTTTCAACTGCTGTTATGTTTGACAAAAAATCCTTATTGGTTGAAAATAAAATCAAATCTGTGTCTGCTTTTATTAATATATCAAAATTGTTTCTAAATGCTACCTTTTTTAATTCAGTTTCCAAACTTATGTCTAGATTTGGCTCCTCATAATAGTCATTTATTTTATTATATAGCTCTTTTATTGTATTTGTTTTACTATATATGTAAAAGTTCTCTAATACCAAACTATTTACAGCTATTAAGCATATTACCAATGCTATAACAACTACACAAAGTGTTAGAAATAGCCTGACTCTTACTGATTTTAATTTCTCTTTTAACATTATTCTACTCCGTTTTATTTAACTTCAAATTTGTAGCCTACGCCTCTCATAGTTTCTATATACTTACCTTTTTTTCCTAACTTGTGTCTTATTTTCTTTATATGGCTATCTATGGTTCTTGAATCTCCATAATAGTCATAATTCCATACATTATTTAATATTTTGTCTCTAGATAATGCAATTCCTTCATTATCTACTAAATATTTTAATAACTCATACTCACGAAGACTCATTTCAACTTGCTTATCGTCTACCTTAACAGTTCTTCCGTCTGGATCTATAACAATACCACCGTAGTCCTTTACCTCTGTTTTATCTCCCATTGTCCTCTTTAGTATTGCTTCAACTCTTGCTACTAAGATTTTAGGACTAAATGGTTTTGCTATATATTCATCTACTCCAAGTTCAAATCCAAATAGTTCATCTTGTTCTTCACCTCTGGCTGTAAGCATTATAATTGGCACTTCTGAACTTTGTCTTATTTGTCTAAGCACTGACCAACCATCAAGTTTTGGCATCATTACATCTAGTAATATAAGATTAATATGACTTTTGTTTTCTTCATATACTTGAAGTGCTTCTTCTCCATCTCCTGCTTCTAATATACTATAACCTTTTTGTGCCAAAAAGTCTTTTATCAATTTTCTCATTCTTGATTCGTCATCTACTACTAAAACGGTAATATTATTCATCTGTTTTTCCTCCTAAATATTACATAACTATTATACATTATACAAAGGCTTTATGTCTAGATTGTGAACAGAAAAAGAAAAAAACTGCTAAAAATCTAAATAGTCTTTAGATTTTTTAGCAATTTTTAATTTGTTAGTTACTATAAGGTTCTCCATCAACAGTACAATTATTGTATTTTAGTATTGCTTCATTATTAGTAAGAGCATTTACTGTACATTTTTCAAATGTTACATTTCCTGAACTAAATATACAACTGTTAACTGAAGCTTCCATCATTTTAATATTCACTTGATTACTAAAAGTACATTGATTTAATTCTGCTCCAGAATAAACAGTTATTTTTTGTCCTCCATCAAAAGTCACATTTTCTAGTATAGCATTACTGTAAATTATTACTTCTTCACAATTGCTAAATGCAAAATCATTAGTGGTACTGCCTGACAATATCTCAAGTTTTTTTATATTGTTAGCTGTATAGCCATTTCCTTTATACTGTTTAAAATCTATTTGCAATCCATCTTTTCCTGTATAATCACTATTTTCTCCTACTACATTGGTTCCATTATTAGTAATTTGTTTTACTAAAGTGCTAGACTCTGTTGAATTTCCATTTCCATTTACATTGTTTGTTATCCAATTGTCTAATTCATCTAATTGTGCTAAATCATTTTGTTTTGCTGCATCCATTTTACTTTGTGCTTCTTGTGCTTTCTTTATTAATCCATTTTCATTGAATATTGCATTCACGCTAACTCCTGCTAAAATCAATAACACTACTATTGTTACTACTAGTGCAATTAATGTGATACCTTTCTCTTGTTTAATTTTTGTTTTCATATTTTTCTTATTTCCTCCTTTTAGTTTTATTTTCTTTAAATCCATCTTCTATTTTCACCTCCTTTTTGTGTAAGAAATTTTAGTAATTTACATATTTGTCTTCTACTGAAATTTGTTGTGCTACAATAAATTTCTTAGAATACAAAAAAGACAGGTATACTAAACATCTCTATGTTTAGTTCCTGTCTTGAATATGCTTAATAAAGCTAATTTCTTAGCTTGATTATTTATTAATGTAGTAACTCTCTCTACTCTCGTAAAGGTTTTAGCTTTTTTCATGTTTTGTGCCTCTTTCTTACTTTTCTTTTGATTTGTACTACGATTATAATAATATAACCTTTTAAAATTTTCAATAATTTTTTAAAATTTTATCGAAAAATGTGACTTTAGAGACAGAAGTAAGAGTCACCCATTGTCACCTAAACTATATATTTAATTTCATTATGTGGGAAGTATTTTCTCATTAAATCCCTTAAGAATATTTCCGCTTCTTGTCTTACATCTTTGTTGTATGTGTATTTTCCTTTTCCTCTACCTGTCATTATTTCCTGATTATATAGGTTTGTTTGTTTTGGAAATGCTTCCTGATTTATCATTCTATGCACATAACTATATGTCATAAATATCATTTCAAAAAACACATCTTTTTTTACTTGTTCTGATAGGTTCTCTGCAAGATATTGAATTAATTCTGTATATTGCTTTTTCCAATCTTCTACCAGAATTACAGGTGCTATTAAAATTCCCAGTTTATATCCTGCATCTTTTAATTTGTTTATTGCTCTTACTCTATTTTCTAATGGTGATGTTCCAATCTCAATTGTTCTAATTATTTCTCTTGGATTTACACTCATTCTTACTATTACTTTTCCTTTATGGTCTAGTGGTAAAATCGGGTCTACCATATCAAATTTAGTTGGAAATGTTAGTAGTCCTTTGGGATTATCTTTAAAATTTTCAATTGTCCATACTAAATTATTTGTAATTGTATTTTCCAAAATCAAATCACTGTTACTTCCTATTTCAAAGGTCAAGTCTTTTTCTGTCTCATTTGCTACTTTTATTATTTTTTCTAGCATTTGCTCTCTATTAACAAATATCCTTAAATATGCACACTTGTTATAGTTGCACACTAAATAGCAATATAGGCACATTGCTATACATCCTGATGAAGTATATGGGACTAGAAAATCTGATGTTTTATGGTTTGGTACAAATTTATGTGTTTTTCTAACTCCTATTATTAAATTTTGTTTCATTTGTGGAAATTCACTGTTTTGCTTTTTTCTCATTTCTTCTATATTGTTGTGATTTTCTATTTCAATACATTGTATTCTTTTATCTCTATATCTTTTTAAAAGTTCTTTTCCTAGTTCATAATTCTCACTTTCTTTTTCGTAATAAACGGCTTTAGGCAAAAACATATTTAAATCACCTCTAAATATATTCTTGCCTAACATTTAATGATTATTCAGTTTTTATTTTTCAATATATCCGCTTGTTTTTTGAGTATACATTTCGTCTGTTACTGATTTGTATGTCTCTCCTTTGTAGTCATCTGTAAATCCGTTATATGCTTTATATATTTCACCTGTATCAGTATTGTAAACTCTTTCATATCCTAATGTTGCGTCACTTTGTTTTTGGCTCATAATATCATAAGTTGTTTGTCTATTTTCCCATGCTTGCATATATGAGTCAAATGCTGCTTGAATTGAAGCACTTAAAGCTAAAGCTTGTTTTGTTTGCGCATTTCCATCATCTATTGTCTTTTTTACATAAGCGTCACTAAATTCAATTGAATTTGCTGATTGCAACAAAATATCTTTGTAGTCTATAAACTCATCTTTAGCAGAAGTTATTGACATTATATCATAAACCATATAGTATAGCATATCTGTTCCACCTTGATATTGATTTCCAAAATTTACAATAGATGCCATAAACATACCTTCACCTTGTTTGTCGTTATCTCCTGTAAATGTAGCTCTTAATACTTTGCTATCTAATGCAACACTTTTCATAGATGCTTTAGAAGCAGATTCTTCCAATTTTGTAAAGTTATTAAATTTAGGAAAATTAAATGTACTTAATGTTGGTTCAATTGAATTCATATATGAACCTATCTCACTAAACTTTTTGTAAAATTCTTCTGTTGTTGGCTTTTCCAGAACCATCGCATCCGCAAATACTTTGTATTGGCTGTTATTTCCACTTAGTTTATAGTAATTTTGCCAAAAAGCTTTTCCCGCTGTGCTCTTTAGTAGTGGTTGCATTTTTAACATTAAAAATATTTGATTATTGGTTTCATTTGGATCATATACTTTAATTGCATAATACATTCCTGTTCCACCTGTTTCAACTTTCCAGCCTTGTGGTTTTTTCATTGAAAATTCTGCTGTTGAATAATCTTCAAGTGTTAATTGACTTGCTGCATTTGCCACTATTTTAACATTGTTTTGTCCTTTAACTGTTCCTCCATTATTGTTATTTTGCTCTGTATCGTTATTTTTTGTCATTAGATATCCTCCTCCAAATACAAGTATAAAGACTACTACAATAGCTATTATCCAATTTCTCTTGTTTTTATCCATAGTTACCTCTCCTTTTCTTATTTTCTTTATTTATTATACTACAATGTCAATATAAAAATCTAGATTTTATAGTATTTTCACCAATTTTTCCGTGACTATTCGGTAGTTGATTTGCAATTAATTAAGCACTTATCCTGCGATAAGTGCTTTTATTTTTATTCCTTGTTCTGAGAACATTTTCTCATGTTCTGTTTCAATGTTTTCCCAAAAGTCTGGTTCTTTTTGTAAATCTCTTGTCAGTTTTTCAATTTTAAAACCTGCGTCTTCAAAGTAATGTATACTCTCTTCAAATAAATTATCGTCATCTGTTTTAAAATAAATTTTTCCACCATTTTTTAAGAATTCTTTGTAGTGTTCAAGTTGTCTAGTATATGTTAATCTTTTTTTGTGATGTTTGCCTCTTGGCCAAGGGTTACAGAAATTTATGTATATTCCTTCAATTGAATCTTGTTTATTTAAAATCAATAAAATTCTTTCAATATCAAAACGAGTAAGTATAATGTTGTCTATATCTCTATTGCCTTGAGTATATACTTCTTCAACTTTTCTTTTTGCTAAACCTAGCATTGGATCTACTAAATCAATTGCCAAATAGTTATTTTCCGGATGTAAAAATGCTTTTTGTGATATAAATCCACCTTTTCCGCAACCTAGCTCAACAAATAAAGGTTGATCTGGTCTTGTATATTCATTCTTCCAGTTTCCTATTATCTCTTCTGGATGTTCTCTATAAAATTTACTTTCTTCTAGTTCTTTTCTAGCCCATGGCTTATATCTGATTCTCACTGTTTTCTCCTTTAACAAAATGTCAGTTAGAGTTATAAACTCTAAACTGACAAAAATTTACTTTCTAATTCTGCATTATGATATATTTTTATTGCTTTTGGTATGATTTTTATTTCAAATTTTGTATTTTCTATTGTTTCTCCATCAACATTAAATCTAATTGGTTCTTCTGATGTTACTGTAATATTGTTTGTTTTAAAATGATTTGTTCTTTTATCTTGTTCAAGTTTTCCTTTTTTTAATTTCAAAAGTAAGTTTATAATTGATGGTAATCTTAGCTTATTTATATAATATACATCAAAACAGTTATCCTCTAAACTTGCTTTTGGAGATATGTTATAGCCTCCACCATAATACCTACCATTACAAATACTAAGTATTGTAAAGTTTCCTTTTTCATCTTTTTCTTGTGATTTGAAGTGTATTTGTTTAAATTTAAAATGTGGAAAAGTGTATAAAATACTTGCAGTGTATAGATTTTTCACTTTAACATTTTTCTTTTTCATTAAAGGTACATTGTTAGCAACTTCTGCATCAATTCCAACACATGCAATATTTAAAAAGTATTTGCCATTTACCACTCCAACATCTGATTCTATCTCTGCTTTGCCAAGCTCTTTTACTGTACGATAAAAGTCATTACCTGAACCTGCTGGTATTATACCGATTTTGTTTTTTGTTCCTACTACCCCATTTAGTACTTCAGATAATGTTCCATCTCCTCCAACAGCATATATAATGTTTTCTTCGTCTTTATAACTTTGCGCTAGTCTAGTGGCATCTCCTTGTGCTAAAGTATAGCATACTTCATATTCTATATGTTCTTGTTTGCACACTTTTTCAATGTTTCCTATTATTTTCATTGCATTACCTTTTGCTGACTCAGGATTAACTATAAATATATACTTCATTTTTTATCACCTATTCTTTTTAATAATAAATCCATTATCTTCTCGGTTAGTACTGTATTTGCTTCTGTCGTATCCATATTTGTCACATCTATTGGTTCTCCAAATTCTATTGTCAAACCTCCAAATGGTCTGTATTTTCCTGTAATTGCAAATGGTATTATTTTTGCATTTGTTTTTTTGGCTAATAATGTAGTTCCTTTTCTTAATGGTAATAGTAATTGATCCGTCTTATTTCTAGTTCCTTCCGGGAATATACCTATCGATTTCTCTTCTTTTAGTAGATTTATTGCATTTTCAAAAGATTCCTTATGCAATTTTCCTACATGTACTGGTAATACCCCGCAAACTCTTAAAAAATGGACCTAATATGCTATTTGTATATACATCTTTTATAAAAAAGTGTATTACTCTTCTAGTACAGCTTCCTACTAATACTGGGTCTGGATATGCTTTATGATTTCCTGCTAAAATTATTGGTCCCTCTTTTGGTATTGCTTGTTTATTTATTACCTTAGGTTGATATATAATTTTTAATAATACTATTGCTAGTGGTCTTAGAAATTTGTAATTCCACTCTGGTACTTTTTTCATTTATACATCCCTTTCACTAATCATTACTACACATATGCTTTCTTGTAACTTCAAGTAGGTCTAATGGTGTGAACCCTACTATCTGGATTTTTGAACGGTCTTTTTTTACATATTCTTCTAGTATTTCTAGTATTTTTTGTTTTGTTTCTTTTTTCTCCATGTCTATGTAGTCTATAATTATAATTCCGCCAATGTCTCTTAATCGTAGTTGTTTTGCAATTTCAATAGTTGCCTCTTTATTAACTGTAAATACTGTTTGTTCTAAATCTTTGCTACCTACATATTTACCTGAATTTACATCAATTGCTGTTAAAGCTTCTGTTTTATCAATAGTTATAAAACCTCCACATTTCAACCAAATTTTACGATTATTCGATTTTTCTATTTGATCTTCTATATCATATATATTTAACACATTTTCATTTTGTTTTAACTCTAATTTTACCTTTGATTCAAGTCCTGTATCTTGCAAAAACTTTTGAACATATTTGTTTATTTCTAAATTGTTAGTTATTATTCTTTGTAAATCTTGGTCAATAATATCAGTTAATATTTTTTCTACAATTCCATTGTTTGAGTATAGATCTACTGGATTAAAGTTGCTTGATTTTTCAAGAGCTTGAGCCTTTTTAATTATTTCGTTATATTGTTGTATAACTCCCTCTATATCTTTTTGTATTAGTTCTTTTTCTTTTCCTTCTGCTGAAGTTCTTATAATAATTCCAAAACCTTGTGGTAAAACATTTCTTGCTAAATCTGTAAGTCTTTTTCTTTCTTGGTCTTTTTCTATTTTTTTAGAAATTGTAATAAACTCTGAATTTGGCATTAACACTACAAATCTGCCCGGAATGGTAATGTGTGTAGAAACTCTTGCACCTTTTTTATTTGTGCTGTCTCTTTTTACTTGCACTAATATTGGCATTCCTGTGTGTATATAATTTTTTATATCATATTTGCTTAATGTTTCGTTTTTGTTGCCTGTTTCATTACTTACTTTTGGAATAATATCTTTTATATGTATAAAAGTATTTTTTTCTACTCCAATATCAACAAAAGCTGCTTGCATACCAACTAATACATTTTCTACTTTTCCTAAATATATATTTCCTTCTAGTCTTTTTTGTTCTGGTCTTTCTTCGTATTTTTCAACTAATTTTCCATTTTCTACTAGAGCAACTATTTTATTTTTTTGCTTGTCCTGACTAATTATTACCTCTTGCATACTTTTCCTTTCTATAACTGTTAATTAAACTTATTCATTGCATTATCTATTCCGTATTCAATATAATAAATAGTTGCATCTGCTGCCCTATTTATTCCCGCTTCTAATGCTTTATATTTTTCTTCGTCTAATTTTCCTATAACATAATCAATTGCATCGTATTCATCTGCCGGCTTACCAATTCCAACTCTAATTCTTGGAAAGTCTTCTGATACGAGTTCATGTACTACAGACTTTGCGCCATTATGTGTTCCTGGTCCGCCTTTTTTTCTTATTTTGATACTTCCTACTGAAACATCCATATCATCATATATAACTATTACATTTTCCAATGGTATTTTGTAAAAGTCTACAAATGGTTTTATAGATTGCCCACTTAGATTCATATATGTTTGTGGTTTTAATAAAATAACTTTTTCGTCTTTTATAATTCCGCTTCCATATAAACCATTAAATTTTGTTCTTGAAATATCAATTTCACATTTCTTTGCTATTTTGTTAATTACATCAAATCCCATATTATGCCTTGTATAACTATACTCTGGCTCAGGATTTCCTAGTCCTACTATTAAATACATTTAATTTTCCTCTTTAATTTAATATCATTTCATAATATCTAGCATGTGTTGTAGAATTTCTTAGTTCTTCTTTTTCAACAAATCCATTTTTTAGATAAAAATTTATTGCTCTACCTAAGCTTTCATAAGTGCCTAATTGTAATTTTTCTAAATTTAAAGTTTGAACTGCAAAACTAAACACTTCGTCTAATAACTGCTTTGCTAATCCTTTGCCTCTATATTCTATATCACAACAAACATTTTCAATTCTGCCAACACTGTCTTCCAACTTCTTAAGCATCATTGTCGCTAGTATTTTGCCTTCTTGCTCTATATACCATATGTATAAATTCTCGTCATTGTAGTTTTTTTCTAAATAGTTCTTGCTAAAAATTTCAAAGCCGATTTTCTACAACCATAATTTGATTAGTTAAACTTTTTATTGCTTTTTCTAATTGAGCATTTTCTTCATATCTTTTTACAATATAGTTTTCCATTTATTACATCATCCCTTTTTACATATTTTAGTGTACTAAATTAAATCTATAATTTTTTTCATGTTTTTTACTTAATTTTTTTATTTCTTCTAAAGTTCTTTTTGAATTATTATGATCTAAATAATGAAATGTGTTTTCTATAGTGTTTTTATATTTTTCTTCTATTTGGCAATTATTTTTTATGTAAAAAATAATTTTGTTTACTATATCGTCTTCATCTTTAATCAATTCTCCAAATCCATCTTTTCCAT
>ULOC01033563.1_pt1 | contig 10483 bp, 6 predicted proteins | sample 1952181 | NCBI WGS metagenome assembly ULOC01 (sample SAMEA4835592, study PRJEB28245) | human gut metagenome | biome: gut microbiome; material: fecal sample | place: Denmark | collected 2008
AACAGGAGATAAACCAATTCAAAACATAAGAGTTATTTTATATGATAAAAACAACAATAAGATAGCGGAAAAACGTACGGACAGTGATGGATGCTATTTATTTACAAACTTAGACCCTATGAAAAAATATTATGTTGCATTTGAATACAATGGACAATTATATATACCTACAGAATACAAGAAAACTAACAACTGGAAGAATACATCAAAAGCAACGGAAACATCAACAGACAGAACAGCATTTGATAATAGATTTGCAGAAATAGGAGCATATCCAAATAACTATAAAAGATCAAATGGAAAATATAATAAAGCATACTCACAATATGAACTAATGGGATTTAAACTAGATGCAAACGGAAAATACTATTATGACAAATCACAACATTATATAGATACTTTCTATACAATAGACAAAAATGGAAATATAATAGAAGGAAAGAAAATAAATCCTGCACAAGTAAGCAGTGGAGATGCACAAAAAGTAAACTTTGTTAATGATTGTAAAATAGTTGCATACACACAAGCACAACAAAATAAACTAAATCCAGATTTGTATCCTGCAAAAAATCAATTTGTTATAAACAAAACTGAAAAGCAAAAATATACAACTGGAAAACAAGCAAGAGCAACTAAATTTTCAACAAATGCCGTTAAATATAACGGAAAAACATATGAACCACTATATCCAGATCAATTTTTCATTGATTTAGGACTTGTAAGAAGACAAGAAGTTGACTTAGCTTTAAGAAAAGATATTTTATATGCAGCAACAAAAATCAACTCAAAAACTGAAATATATCAATATGATAAGCGTGCAAACAATGATGAATATTGGTTAATTGAATACAGAATGAGAAATTATGCTGATTACTATGGCGGAATGTATGTAAATGGAATCTACAGATCAGATTACACTTATAGAGGGGAAAGAACTAATGGCGGAAGTGACTTAGAAGCATATGTAACATATAAAATAACAGTAAGAAACTCATCTATAGATGTGTTAGGACAAATAACAGAAGTAGTAGATTATTATGATAAAGATTATACATATATGCCTAAGCTATCATGGGTAATGTACAAAGACAATTCAGCAGATGACAATACAAAAATTGCTGTAAAGAAAGAAGACTACTATAATATGATTGCAACAGGCGACTTGTCAAAGATTCCAAACACGAGAAAAATAACAACAAAGACTTCAAGTAAGTATGGAGCTAAATCAGATATTACAACAAAGATGAATGCTATATATATTAGTGGATTAGCAGACAAGAAATTAGCGGTAGGAGAGCAAGCATATATCTATTTAACCTTTAAAGTAAATAAAGATGGAGACAACCCAATAACTGTAGATAAAGATAATGAATTCAAAATGAATTATGCCGAAATAAATGGCTATAAAACATATTATACAGGAAACATAGATTTACCAAATGGAGTAAAGAAAACAAGTAATAATGCAGCAGGCTTAATAGATATCAACTCAACACCGGGCAATTTAAGCCTATCTGATATAACAGGCAATAAGTACGAAAAGAACTTTGAGAATGATACAGACCGTGCAAAAGGATTACAAATAAAGATAGACGACAATTCACAAAGAAAGATAAGTGGAACGGTTTGGGAAGACCAAAGAACAAAAGAAGTATCAGGAACAAGCATAGGAGATGGAGTAAGACAAACAAACGAAATTAAGATACAAGGTGTTACAGTACAATTACTTGAAAAGTTGAAAGATGGAAAAGAATTCTTATGGCAAACAACAACAACTGATGCAAACGGAGCTTACAAATTTTCAAACTTTGTACCTGGAAATTATATTGTTAGATTTATGTATGGACATAATCTCCCTACTGTACAAACTAAAAACAATGTATCATATAATGGTCAAGACTTTAAATCAACAGTATATCAAAAAGAAATTAATGGAAAAGAAATTTCAGGATATGCAGATGAGTACTATAATATTAGAGCTGCAGATACCTTTGGCAAAAACTTGTCTGACGCAAGAGATATTTGGAAAGACAAAACAATATCAATTGGACAGCGAATAAATAATAGACCAACAGCTGTATACCAAAATGTAACATTACAAGGTAGAGAAACGGTAAATAAATATCTTGCTAATGGAGCAAAAAATCATGATGCAGAAATTTTGGCAGTACCATATGCAAGTAACCCTAACCAAACATATATAGCTCAATTGATTAAAAATACTCAAGTAGTAGCAGAAACAGGAATAATAGTAATCGAGGGAGAGTATGACAGACAAACAACCTTAGGAGATAGTACTCAAAAAACAAGTAATGGAAAAGAAAACTATGCAAATGGAAATGATGTAAATGGTACATATGAAATTAAGAATCTTGACTTTGGACTAACAGAAAGACCAAAAGCACAATTAGAACTAAACAAACAGGTAACAAATGTAAAAGTAACATTAGCAAATGGAAATGTGTTATTTGATGCAAATGATGCGGTAGCGAATTTAGCTTGGATAAAACATAAAGATTATGACCTAATGAGTAAAATGAAAAACGGAAAATATGAAGATTACTACAACAAAAAGGTAAACGAAAAATATAACCGTTATTCATATAAAACAGACATACAAGATATGATAAATAACACACTATATAGAGGTGGAAAAAACGGACTTATCCAAGTAACTATGGATTCAGAGCTAATGCATGGAGCGACAATACAAATAAGCTACAAACTAACAGTAAAAAACGTAGGAGAAATAGATTATACAGGAAAAGACTTCTACTATAAAGGAATAGGAGCAAGTGAAGGAAACAAGGTAACAACAACAGCAAACTTAATTGTAGACTATATTCCAAATAATTTACAATATAGAGAAGGAGACAACGAAGGTTGGTCAGTAGTAAAGGCTCAAGATTTAATTACAACAGGAAATGTAAATGGAAGTATAGGAACATCAATAAGTAAATATAATACAATACTTGCAACAGACAAAATGAATAAAGCATTGAAACCAGGAGAAACAGTTACAAAAGAATTAGTATTAACACAAACCATTACATCACAAAACACACAAGATAATATGACATATGGAAACATAGCAGAAATATTACAAACCTCAAACACCGTAGGAAGAAGGATGGCATTTTCAATAGTAGGAAATCAAGACCCTACAAAAGCACCAACAGAAGTAGATAGTGCAAAAGCAGAAGAAGTAGTAATATTACCACCATTTGGACAAATGTACTTATACTTTGGATTAGGAATTGTGGTAGTAGCATTAATAGCAGGAGCAGTAATAGTCATTAAGAAAAAAGTTCTAAAAAAATAATCAACTAAAGAAATTCTATAAGGGAATCCTTATGGGATTTCTTTTTGCTTTTTGCATACTAAATATTGAAAAACCAACAAAAATAATGTAAAATATAAGACATAAAAAAGAAAAAACAAATAAAAACACTAAAGATAGCAAAAAAGATAGAAAACTTTTTTTATTTGCATACCAAAAACGACAAACATTTTAAACAGCTTGTACTAAAATATATGCAGATTAAAAAAGTAGGGGTGGTAAAAAGTGTTTAATAATAAAAACAATGAGGGAACAGCTAAACAGATATTAGCAAATCTTTTTAGTATACAAAATATTATTATTTATATAATATCATTTATGATTTCAATGGTGGGATTTAGTAGTCAAAGTCTTATGCTAAGTATAAGCCCATTCGCTATAAGCTTTTTGGCATCAATGTTGAGTAACCGTAAGCCTATTGGTTTTATATATTTATTAACATTGGTAGGTACATTTATTTCTTTTGGTACAAATAGTACACTAATATATTTTTTAACAACACTTGTATTTTTTGTACTAGTATTAATAAAAAGACCAAAAGAACAAGAGGATGTGAATGAACAAAAAAAACTAGGAGTACATTTATTTTTAGCAGTATTATTGGTACAAATAGTGCCAATGTTTTTTAATAACTTTTATGTATATGATTTATTAACAAGCATAATGCTTGCGATAGCTAGTTATGTATTTTATAAGATTTTTACAAATTCAATATCAATGCTACAAGATATAGGCACTCAAAGAGCTTTTTCAATTGAAGAGGTTATGGGAACTAGTCTTTTACTAGCAATTGCATTTTGTGCTTTTGGCAATTTAAGTGTATTTGGCTTTAGCATACGTAATATCTTAAGTATCTTACTAGTTTTAATATTAGGATGGAAAAATGGCATGCTGGTTGGTGCTACAAGTGGTATAACAATAGGGACTGTACTTGGTATAATTGCAGGAAATGAGCCAGTTATGGTTGCTTCTTATGCAATATCAGGGCTAATAGCAGGAATATTCTACAAACTTGGAAAAATAGGAGTTATAGTTGGCTTTATATTAGGAAATGTAATATTAACATATGTAGCAAATGGTAACACAGTACCAGTAATATTGATACAAGAAATTTTAATAGCATCACTTGGTTTATTAGCAGTACCAAAAAGGTTTAAAATAGACATTCAAGATTTGATCGGAAAAGACAAGTTACTTCCTGAAACTACAACAAGAGCATTAACAGAAAATGAAGACACAGTATTTAAACTAAATAGTATGTCACAAACAATAGCAGATTTAGCTAAAAGCTATGAAGAAGCGGCAAGCACAGTATTAGAAGAAAAAGATTTAAAAGAACAAGAACTATCAAATGAACAAATATTTAAAGAAGAATTAGATGTAAATATATCAGAACTAGAAAACAACTTATTATATGAAGATATATCGCAGAATAACTGTGGCATTGTAGACGAAATCTTTAAACATTTATTAAAAAATGACATAATTACAGAAAAAGAATTAGCTAATATTTTCGAACAACATAATTTGTACATTGTAGGCTTTAGACAAAATGGTACTACAGCAGAAAATGATGTATCAAAAATGATTAAAGCAATAAACTCAGCATATAGAGTTAGTAGAGTTAATTTTATATGGAAAATGAAGATGCAAGAAAACAAGAAAAATGTATCTTCTCAATTAGAAGGTGTATCAGAAGCAATATCACAAATGGCAGAAGATATAAAACAAGAAAAAGCAGAACCATTTGAAACTCAAAAACAAGAAATACTAAATTTGTTAAAACAAAAAGAAATAGAAATAGACAATATAAAAATAAAACAAAATGTCTCAGGAAGGTATTTTGTAGAGGTATTTACTCCGAACTGTGATGACATAGAAGGTAAAAAATGCAATATTAAAAAAATTGCTAAAATACTAGAAAAAGTATTACAAACTAAATTTGTAATACAAGCACAAAATTGTAGCTTAAGAGAACAATTAAACACTTGCAAATTTACATATTATTCAGAAGATAAATATAAATTACAAGTAGGAGTAGCTACATCAACTAAAGAAGGTTCGAAAGTATCTGGAGATAGCAATATAGCAACAAAGCTAGAAGACGGAAAATACTTATTAGCAATTAGTGATGGAATGGGTTCAGGAGAAGAGGCTAACCAAAGTAGCAAAATTGCTATAAATATGTTAGCAAAATTATTAAAAGCAGGCTTTGACAAAGAAACTTCTATAAAATTGATAAACTCAAGTTTAATAGCAAATACTAAAGAAGATATGTATACAACTTTAGATATACAAATATTAGACTTGTTTGCAGGCAATATGGAGTTTATAAAAAATGGAGCATGTCCAACTTTTGTAAAAAGAAATAAAGAAGTACAATTACTAAAATCACTTACACTTCCAGCAGGAATTGTGGAAAAAAATGATTTAATAGTATATGATTATGACTTAGAAGATGGCGACATTTTAGTAATGTGTACAGACGGAATTATAGATGCTAATACAGAATATATAAACAAAGAATTATGGGTAAAATACTTGTTAGAAGATATAAACACAGATGATGCACAACAAATAGCAAATATGATATTAAATGAAGCAATTGACAATGAATTCGGAATGAAAAAAGATGACATGACAGTAATAGTTGCTAAAATAAATAAAAAATAAAATAAGATTTGGAAGGTGTGACAGTTTTTGTCACATTTTCTATTTCTTTCTATTGACATTAAATGTCATATTAATTATAATTTAATCATAATTAAAAATAAAAAAGGAGCGAAAACAGATGAAAAAAACATTTAAAAGTACAAAAGGTATTACGCTAATTGCATTAGTAGTAACAATAGTAGTACTATTAATTCTAGCAGGAGTAAGCGTAAATGCATTATTTGGAAATAGTGGAATAATAAATAAGGCAAAAGAAGCAAAAGAATTGTATGAACAAAAACGACAAGAAGAATCAGAAGAGATAAACAAGTTAAATGAACAATTGGGACAATATATTAATAAAAATGGTACAGAAGACGAAAATGGAGATACACCAGAGAAGCAAGCTGTGGTTAAATATGCATTTGCATTTAAAAATAGTAATAAAAGTGCAAGATCACCCGAACCACCTGTAGATGCACCTTATATAGATTTAGCATATGATTCTTATGGTGAAACTGTAGATATTGAGTTAGAAACTTTTGAGGCTGACGTTAGCCAGATTGAATGGTTATATGATGAAGAAAAATTTTTTAATACTTTTGGAGTAAAGCCAGAAGAGTCAAAAACAGTTATTTTATGGAATGCATCATTCAATTTTATAGATGATACTGCAAAATTTCCTGTGGTTATAAAAGTGGGTGGGGAAACTTTGAGAAACTTTTCTGCCACAGATATTTTAATAAGCTACTATTCAAAAGAAACATCATCTTGGGTAAAGTACGAATATAATGATGAATTGAGTTCTAAATATAATTCTAAAGAAGGATCAATTGAACTGACATTGTTGGATAATAATTGGAAATAATTTATATCTGTGTTATAAAAAATACAACTTATGCAAAAAGCATAAGTTGTATTTAAGTAACATTCTTATTTAGAAATTCATTAACATACTTTCCAATCTCTTCTTCGCTTAGGTTTAATGCGAAGATTAACTTCTTTAATATATCACCTCTTGGAAAGCATTCTTCTTTATCAATTCTTACATATTGTCTTAGGCTAATACCAAGCATATTAGCCATTTTTTCTTGTGTATAACCAAAACTATTTCTTTTTTCTTTTATCATAATAACCTCTTGACAAATTATGTCATAATTTACAATAAACTCCAATTGACACTTAATGTCAATATAAAATATAAAAAAACTTAGTACCAAAAACGACAAAAATCTTGTAATTATATATGAAAATGTGATATAGTATAACTATAAAATTAGCCGTACTATATTTTTTGTATGGTCTTAAGGAGGAAAGTGAAAAATGTCATCAGGAAAAAGATATAATTCACAAAAACCAAAGCTAAATATTAAAAAGGTAATAGCTGCTGTTATTGTTCTTGCTGTTATAATTATGGCAATTACAGGAATAGTAAAGGTATTTACAGGAGGAAGTAAATCAGAAGAGAAGACTATTCCAAATCGTTATTTTGCAGTATATACAAACAACAAATGGGGAGTAATAAATTCAAAAGGAGAAACTGTTATAAAGCCTCAATACGATGAAGCAATTATTATTCCAGACAATAGCAAAGCTATATTTATATGCACATATGATGTAGACTATTCAAAAAATACATATAAAACAAAAGTTGTAAATGCAAAAAATGAAGAAATCATAAAAGGATATGATTCAATCACAGCTTTAGAAAATTATGATAATGAAAATAACATATGGTATGAAAATGATGTATTACTAGCTTCAAAAGATGGAAAATTTGGACTAGTAGACTTTAAAGGAAAAGAATTGCTAAAATGTGAATATGATGAAATCACAACTTTAAAAGGCGTAAAAAGTAGTTTGATAACTAAAAAAGATGGAAAGTTCGGATTAGTAGATAACATAGGAGCAACTATAATAGAAAATACATATACTAAAATTGCACCAGTTTCAGATAAATACGAAGATGGATATATAGTAACTGATTCTGATAAAAAAATGGGAGTTATAAATCATAACAAATCTACAGATGTAGAAGTTAAATATCAAGATATTAAAGCTTTAGGCGGAAACGGAAAATATGTAGTAAAAGAATCAGGTAAATGGCAAGTTATAGATACTGAAGGAAACACATATTTAAAAGGAAAATTTGATGACGTAGTTTCTATAAACGGTGAAAATGTTGTTATAAAAAACAATGGAAAATATGGTGTTGTAACCTTAAGTGGAGATACTAAAATTGCAACAAAATATCAAGAGGTCAAATATTTATTTGATGACAAATATATTTTTAAGTCAGAAAACAAGTATGGTGTTGTAAACTTAGAAGGTGAAGAACTAATTGACCCAACATATGAAAGCTTAATTTATAGAGCAGATGCAGGATTCCTAGAAGGTACAAAGCCAAATGAAGTAAATACTGAATTTATGGATAATTCACTAATAACTAAGTTAGTAGGAATTCTAACAGAAATAAATATTGATAATGGATATATGAGAGTTAGAGTAGATAACGAATATAAATATTATAACTTTAAATTTGAAGAAAAAACTAATAAAGAAGTGTTAACAACTAATACTATATTCTTAGACAAAAAAGATGGAAAATATGGATTTGTTAATAAAAATGGAATAGTAGTAGTTGACTATATTTATGATGATGCTAGAGAACAAAATGAATATGGTTATGCAAGTGTTAAGAAAAACGGTATGTGGGGTTGCGTAAATCAAAAAGGTAAAGTTGTAATTACACCAGCATATCAGTTAGAGAATAACCCTATAATTGAATTTATTGGAAAATGGCATTTAGGAGAAGATTTAAATTTAAATTACTATACAGATAAATAAGAGGAGAAAATAATGGGACTAAAGACAAAATATCAATATACATACTTTATTTATCCATATTTAATTGAAGAAAATAATTATAGAAATTATCTATATAAACTATTAAAAAACAAGAAGTGTATGCTAAAAATATTTGAACCACAAAAAGATACTAGAATTGATGCATATTTTTTACCAGAACTTAAAAGCAAAATGTTTTGGTCATTAAATATGAATGGACAAGGACTTAGAGACTACGAAACAATGGACTTGAATATGAAAGCAACAGTACTTAGTAAAAAGTATTGCAATGTTTTTGAATACGTTTTGGATAAAGATATACCGGCTAAAATAGGAGAGAAAAATGGTATTTTCTTTGATATAAATAAGATTGAAATAGTATGCTTTAATACAGGAATATGTTTTTTACTTATGAAAACTGTACTAGATACAGGAGTTGAATTTGCAGATGTTTTAAATTTTAATTATAAATTTAGAGATATCCAATCAAAAATAGGACATCCAAAAGAATATGACAATATAAAAATACAAACACAAAAATTTGATAATATGCAAAGATTTTCTGAATTTTTAGGACAATTAACTGGTAAAAATATAGAAGCAAGAAAAATAAATTTAGATACTGATAGATTGATTACATATTCATATACTTGCTTAGATCAGGAATCTTGGAATGAAACTACAGATATGTTAAATTTAGAAAAAGAATTTGAAAAATATCGTAGTATAAAACCAGCGAATGAGCAAGTAAGTGATGTAACATATCAAAGAGATAGTGTGTACAAAGAAAAATATTTGTATTATGGTTTTGCTAATAATTCTACCGTGTTACTTACATCGGAAGCAAATATACAAAATTATAATGAACTTTTATTTGAATACGAAAATTCACAACTTTATCATTTTATATATTACTTACATCAAAAAGTATATTTAAACAAATTAAATTATGAAATAAAACAGGCTAAAAATTTTGAAAATATAAAGTCTAGATTTATAACTTTTGCAAAAGCAGATTGGATTTATGAAATAACCAATAATTTAACAGGAACTGTATTAGATAAATATTATAGAAAAGAATTAAACTTAGATGAAACATTCATAAGGTTAAAATCAAAATATGATTTACTGTATAAAGATTATGAAGTTAACAAAACAAACAAACACAATAATTGGCTGATTGTAATTATAGGATTTATAATTATAATTGGAATAATTAAATTATTGTTTAAAATGGGCGGATAATAGGAGTACAAAATGATTATAAAAACAGGAGTAGATATAATAGAAGTTGATAGAATACAAGAGGCAATAGAAAGCCAGAGAGAAGCATTTTTGCATAAGGTTTATACTCAAAAGGAAATCGATTATTGCGGTAATACTGGAAAAATGATATACCAACATTATGCAGTTAGGTTTGCGGCGAAAGAGGCTGTGTATAAAGCAATTTCGGAAGTTATATCTCCAAATGAAGACGATATTTTAAATAAAATAGAAATTACAAATACTGAAAAAGGTAAACCAAGGGTAAATCTAGAAGCATTGAATATTCAGAATATTGAATCAATGGATTTAAGTTTATCACATATCAAAAATTATGCAATTGCCTCTTTTAGTATAATATTTAAGTAATAATTAAGGCGG
>ULOC01035144.1_pt1 | contig 10483 bp, 8 predicted proteins | sample 1952181 | NCBI WGS metagenome assembly ULOC01 (sample SAMEA4835592, study PRJEB28245) | human gut metagenome | biome: gut microbiome; material: fecal sample | place: Denmark | collected 2008
CGGATGCACCATGCAGCAGGTTTCCTATGAGCAGCAGCTCGAATACAAGTGGAACAAGGTGAAGAACTGTCTGCAGAGGATCGGCAAGATGGAGAACGTGGAAGCCATCATGGAAAAGCCAGCCTACGGTATGGATGATCCATTCCACTACAGGAATAAGGCACAGTTTCCTGTCGGTAGGGATAAGAACGGTGATGTGGTCATCGGATTCTACGCAGGAAGAAGCCATGACATCATAGACACAGAGAGCTGTGCCATCGGTGCACCTGTGAATGACCAAATAGTTGCTATCGTCAGAAGCTTCATTGAGGACAATCACATATCGACCTACGACGAGGAGACTGGAAGAGGTCTGGTCAGACATATCCTTATCAGAGTTGGATTTACCACCAAGGAGATCATGGTGTGTCTGGTGACAAATGGCAACAAGCTTCCGCACAGTGGGATTTTGATAGATGAACTGGTTAAGATAGACGGCATGACATCCATTTGCCTGAATGTCAACATGGAGAATACGAACCGTATACTCGGTGATAAGTGCATAACCCTTTGGGGACAGTCATACATCACGGACTATATCGGTGACATTAAATATCAGATATCCCCATTGTCCTTCTATCAGGTAAATCCTGTCCAGACAAATGTCCTGTACAACAAGGCTTTGGAGTATGCGGATCTGTCAGGCGATGAGACCGTGTGGGATATGTACTGCGGAATAGGAACCATATCCTTGTTCCTCGCACAGAAGGCAAAGAAGGTATACGGAGTGGAGATCGTTCCACAGGCTATAGATGATGCAAGACACAACGCCGAGATCAACGGGATCACAAATGCTGAGTTCTTTGTCGGTAAGGCAGAGGAAGTCGTTCCCGACATATACAAGAAGGGCGGCGACGGCTCCCACGCGGACGTCGTGGTCGTAGACCCACCAAGAAAGGGCTGTGATCAGGTGCTTCTGGATACTCTGGTCCATATGGCGCCGGAACGTATCGTCTACGTGAGCTGCGACCCGGCAACCCTGGCGAGAGATGTGAAAATACTTCAGGAGAAGGGGTATGAGGCGAAGAAGGTTGCGGTCGTTGACCAGTTTTGTCACAGCGGGCATGTGGAGAGTGTGTGTTGTCTATCACGTAAAATTTCAGTATGAATCTTCTAAACGAATGAAGCAATTTTAAGAGCTTTACAAGGATAATGAAAAAGTGTCAACACTGTTGACACAATTGAGTTGGACAAATCATTTAAAAATAATGTCTGCATGTAAGAATATGGAAGAACGCATATTTTATATGAATATGTGTATAAAGGAAAAGTATAGTGTAAGAGAAAAGAAAAGCACTCAAGCAAATTACACTTGACAGTGATACAACAGTTTTTGCGCTTATACGAGAATGACTTGAATATCATAAGAAAGTAGAGAGTGAGAAGCAATATGAAGAGCAATACTAATGCATATTTGCAGTCTGCGAAAAATACAAAAAATGATGAATTTTATACTACAATGGAAGAGATACAAAGGGAGTTAAGTAATTATACAGATCAGTTTTGTGGACAGACAGTTTTATGTAATTGCGATGACCCGTTTGAGTCGAACTTCTCAAAGTATTTTATCCATAATTTTAATAAACTAAAGTTAAAACGACTTATATGTACAACTTATGCTAAATCCAAAGTTGCGGGGAGTCAGTTAAGTATATTTGATATTGGGGATGAGAAAAGTTCAGGACTTGTCCTTGATATTTCTAGTGTCAATGAGGAAGAGTTAAATACAAAGGAAATTAGAGACGTTGTTATACACAATGGAGTGCGAAAACTACAAGGGGATGGAGACTTTTTAAGTGATGAATGCGTAACCTTTTTAGAAGAGGCAGATATTGTTGTTACTAATCCCCCATTTTCACAGTTCAGAAACTTCATATCTTTATTATTGGATTATAAGAAAAAGTTTTTAGTTATTGGGAACATGAATGCAATAACATATAAGGAGATTTTCCCGATTGTACAAAATAACGAAGCGTGGCTTGGATACCATAATGGAGATATGGCATTCAGAGTTCCAGCTGACTCGGAGCCGCGTAAGACAAGATTTTGGATAGATGAAACAGGGCAAAAATGGCGTAGCCTTGGAAACGCCATGTGGTTTACGAACCTAGATGTTTCTTATAGACATAAGTGGATGAAATTAACTTCTACCTATTCGCCAGAAAGGTATCCACATTTTGATAACTATGATGCTATCAATGTTTCAAGAGTTGCAGATATTCCGAAGGATTATGAGGGAATTATGGCTGTGCCTCTTACAATTTTAACAAAATATAATCCAGATCAATTTGAAATTGTTGGAGAGGCTAATCATGGGTCGGATAACCCATATGATCTATTTAAGCCATTGATTAACGGTAAAGAGATTTTTAAGAGAATACTAATTAGAAGGAAGAAAATGAAATGATGGATTTTCGTATACTAGATTTATTTTGCGGGGCGGGTGGATTTTCTTATGGAATGCATAAGAATCCCCACTTTTACACAGAAGTTGCATTGGACTTTAATCCACATGCAGCAGAAACCTTCAAAAGGAATATGCCAGAAACAGAGGTTATTGTCGGAGATATAACGGATTCTAACATAAAAAATAAAGTAATTAGTGAAAGCAAAAAAAGAAATGTGAATATGATTATTGGGGGTCCACCTTGTCAGGGATTTTCTATGAAGGGTAAAAAGCTTGGGTTAGGGGATCCAAGAAATTTTTTGTTTGTTGAGTATCTAAATATCGTTAAAGAGTTGCAACCTGAGGTTTTCGTTATCGAAAACGTTAAGGCGTTATTATCTACATCCGCTGGCTGGTTTAAAAATCAAATAGTGAATGCAATATCTATCATGGGGTATACTGTGGAATTCGGCGTTTTGAATGCTTCGAATTTTGGCGTTCCACAAGTAAGAGAACGTGCTATTTTTATATGTTCAAAGAAGAAATCAATACCATTGCCTATGTCAAATAGTTCGGTTGTAACAGTACGGGATGCGATTGGTGATTTGTCATATTTAGAATCAGGAGAGGGCTCTTTTGCGCAAGAATACAAAATGGAAGCAGTAACTCCATATCAGAAGCAAATGCGTGCAGGAAGCAAAGTTTTGTACAATCATCAGGCGTCTATGCATAAGAAGGTTGCAATAGACAAATTAAAGATGATTCCACCAGAAAAAGGCAAGGAGTATTTGCCAAAGGAAATGTTAGGAAATCAAAAGTTTAAAACAACATGGGGACGATTGGTTTGGGATGAACCATCACCAACAATAGATACACGTTTTGATGCAGCTTCAAATGGAAAGAATAATCATCCTTATTTGCATAGAGCAATCACGCCAAGAGAAGCGGCAAGAATCCAATCATTTGATGATAAATTTGTATTCTATGGCTCAAAGGTGTATGTTAGACAACAAATAGGTAATGCTGTGCCACCTTTAATGGCTAAAGCAATTGCGGATCAGATAGGAGAGATATTAAATAATGAATGTTGAAATGGCTTATTTGCTAGGGATGATATTGGGAAATGGAGAAATAAAACGGGGCACTAGTAAAACTCGTGTCACTGTAGATATTCCTCACAAAAATATGATTACAGATGATGGTAAAGATGCCGCAATCTATGTGCAAGCAAGTCTTATTGATATTGAAGATATTGTGAGACCTCTAGTTGGCGTACAAATAAATCATATTCAGGGAAAGAAATCTACGCAGATTTCATTTGAAAAGAATAATGATGAGTATGTTATAAGAGAAATTGTTCGTTTGTTGGGATCAGGAACAAAGCATACTACTATGAGCCTTGCAAATGAATTATTCGATATGACACAAGATGAAAAGAAAGCTATGCTCAGTGGTTTTGCTGATGTAACAGCGTATATCAGAAAATCAAATATTGCTTATGGGCAACCAGGACATCATCGTGTGTATATTGAAATACCAGGAAACTGGGAAATGGTAATCGATATTGCGAATATGCTAAAGTCTTTGGACATACCTGTGCAAACAATTGATTTTGGACATCCTAATTTTAGAGACAGTAACTTGAAGATGTATAACAATGGAAAACCTGGATATTGGAAGAAAGAGCACCAAGTCAAAATATGGGCAAATGAATTTTTACCGATAGGATTTCATATTAAACATAAGCAAATCGCATTAGAGCATTATTCGGCTGAACTATTAGATTACATGGATTCAGAAAAAACCCATCAGTTTTATTGGGAAAAACCAGTTCGTATAAAATCAAAACCAATACACCCTTGTGAAAATGATCCAAGTTTACCGCATTCTATACAAGGAAAGCATTTTGATTCATGGACACAACTTGCAGAGGTATTAGGGTATCATGAGTAGGAATGTAAGGTTAGAAAAAGAGCTATATCCTGGAATGTGCAGATGGCTTGAGGTCTATTTGAAGGACACATACAAAGGTGCAGAAGTTTATGTTCAAGATACAAGTCAGTATTATTTGGATACAGTTCTTCAACAGCAGGGGGTAATTGATGAGTACCCAGAGATAGTTGGAATTGGAATACAGATAGATGTTCTTGGTATTGTGAAAAAAAGAGGAAAAACATCGCTGTTTTTTATTGAAGCGAAGAAAACAGCTTTAAATACTCATGATTTGGGTCAAATTTTAGTATATTGTAGAATCTGTAATCCAGAAAAAGCTTTTTTGCTTTCATCTGGTGGAATGGGAAGCCTCAATAAGCTTTTAACAGAGCGTGAGGATCTTGTAGATTATAGCAGAGATCGAAAGATTAGAATGATTCAAGTAGCAAAATGGGATGTGGTAAAAGAAATGCCAGATATAAGAACTATGATCCCTAAATTATAAAAAGTGTACATAATAAGGAGGTAATGGACTATGGGAGTATTAACAAGTAAAGCTTCTGATATTTATTTGTCAGATGAAGAATTATGTGAAGCAATTGGATATTTAGCAACACCTGGAAGAATGATAAGAATTGAGGCTCAAGTTCCATATGCAAAAAAAGCCGAATTTGAGCGTACATATCCAGGACAGAATTACTACTGGATGAAGCCGTGGGCAAATAAGCAAAGTTATCAGTTACGAATAATGATGAATAGAAGTCGAAATTGCCCAGCATTTTTGGCTCCTCATATCACTGCTGGGGGTGGTGATACTGCAGATGGTTGTATTTCTAGAGGATTATTTGTTGAGAATCTTGTAGAGAACTTTGGATTTAGATTTCAAGAGGATTATCAGGATGTTGATAGAATAAGAAAATGTGTACAAAACAGATTTCCAACGCTATTGATGTACTTTGACCGTGGATACAATATTCCGTTATAAAGGAGAGAAGAGAATGTCTATGTGTTGGAATGCATCTGATTCGAAGACTCACACTGAAAATCAGGATTTGATATCAGCATTTCAGTTGGTATCTTACAGTGATTTTTAAGACATGGTATTCAAGGCATTGGGGGAATAAAAACAAAAGAATGATTTTATGGACAAAAAATACGAGGGGGGATAGTGATGGACAGTTTGTATATTTCTAGAGTGGTTATAAAAAACTATAGAAATTTTAAAAATTTGGATGTTGATTTACAGCATAAGTCTGTAATTGTTGGTGAAAATAATGTAGGTAAAACTAACTTTATAAAGGCGCTGCAGTTAATTTTGGATCCTACACTGTCGGATGAAGACAGAATGCTTTCAGAAAGCGATTTTAATGATTCGTTAGATAATCCTATGGATAATGATCAAGAGATACTGATACAGATTTATATCAGTAATTATAGAAATAATATGGCAGTAATGACTGTGTTATCTGACGCAACTGTTTTGGATTCTAATGGAAATGAAGTCCTTTTATTAAGTTATAAGTTTTTCCCTTATGTTGATGAATTTGGTAAGAAAGAATACCAATATGAAATTTACATGAAAGATGATTTGTCCAGAAAATTCGGTTCAAGAGAAAGAAAATATCTTAACTTAAAAGTTATTAAAGCTCTAAGGGATGTAGAAGCAGACTTAAGAAATAGTAAGAGATCTCCTGTTAAAAAGATGCTTGATGAGTACAGAATTAGCAAAGATATTCTGGAGAATATAGCCAATGAATATAGGCAATGCGGAGATCGTGTGCTGAACTTGGATGAAATTAATGATATGACCATGCATATCAATAAACGATTTTCTGAAATTGTAGGGAACCATGATTATGATATTTCTTTACAGGCGATGGAGATAGACCCTACAAAGGTATTAGGATCGTTAAAAATGTTGATGGCAAATCGTTCAGTGTCTGATTCAAGTTTGGGGCTGGACAATATTTTATATATTTCATTGGTCCTTCAGATGTTGAGGGATAAAACTGTGCCAAGTTTTATTCCTAGTGCAGAATACGCCGATTTATTAACAAAAGAAAATAGTGAAATTTTGAATGAATGCTATAAATCTAATGCAAACGGTAATTATATATTGAAACCTGATCTTGATAAAGAGAATGGTGCAAAATTATATACATTTATGTCTGATAATGGACGTGGAAATAATGCTGTAACTTTATTAGCCATAGAGGAACCAGAGGCACATCTTCATCCAGTTTATCAGAGATTGATATATAAGGAGGTTATCAATCGAAATGGATTTCCAATACTACTTACTACACATTCAACGCATATTACTTCAGTATCGCCTATTAAGTCGCTAGTACATTTACATCGAAAAGATGGGAACACTGTTGCTCACTCTACGGCAAGTATGCCAATGATCGAAGGTGAATTTTTAGATGTTGAAAGATATCTTGATGTTAAGAGAGGCGAGATTTTCTTAGGTAAAGGCGTTTTGCTTGTTGAGGGAATTGCAGAAGAATATATCATTCCTAGAATGGCAGAATTGATAGGAAAGCCATTAGATGAAAATGGTATAGTAGTATGTAATATTAATTGTACGAACTTTAAACCTTATATGAAAATGTTAAATTGTCTTGGCATTCCTTATGCGGTGATAACAGATGGTGACTTCTATACTATAAATGAGAACGGCTCAGAAGAGGAAGATTCAAATAGAAATTACCATGTCATGGAAAAGGATGTCAAAGATTATGAAAAAATGGGATCTCTTGGAATTGAAAATGCTATAAGGATATTTGAAGCATTGGATATTGATGTGCCGGAAGATAAAGACAAAGTATATTATTTCTCAGAAAAAGGATATTTTATTGGGAAATATACATTTGAAGTAGACATGATGGATCAAACGACTACAGAAGTTGGTGAAAAGGCATTTATAGATACTTTTAATCAGTTAGTAGAAAGTGTACGAAAGCAGAACAACTTTAAAAGAAAACTTAAGGATCAAGATTATGAGTTTTGCTTAAGAAGAATTGAAGATCAGAGTGTTGGAAAAGGAAGATTCGCTCAGATATTTTCAAGAAAATGCCTTGTTGATAATTGCCCTGAATATGTAAAAAAAGCTATTGAATACGTTTGTTCGAAGGTAGGTGCATGAGTACGAGTTATTTAGAAAAATTGAACAGGCTGAAAAAAGATGAATATCAGAAAGCCGCTTTTGAAAGCTCCAATAATACGGTTGTATTAGCAGGCCCGGGAAGTGGAAAAACAACGGTTTTAACATTAAAGGTCATGCATTTGTTAAATTACGTAATTTCTGAACCTCGTGGGTTAGCTTGTTTGACGTATAGTAGAGAAGCTGCAAGAGAATTTACAGAAAGACTAAGGGAATTAGGCTTGGTTAGAAGAAAAAATATATTCCTTGGAACAGTACATTCTTTTTGTCTTACAGAGATACTTGGTAAGTTCAGCGATGTGTATTCATTAGATATTCCGATTCCGATAAAGATTGTTTCTGAAAAAGAAAAAAATATATTATTTGAGAAAGCAAAGCATAATCTACAGTGCGAAGATAGTTATTTTAAAATCGAAAGAATGAATTGTGCAAGAATGCTAAGCATTAACGGGGTAAGTGAAGTAAGCCTTGATAAAGATGAAAAAGCTGAATTAATAGCTGATGAGTATGAGAAACTGTTATTTCAGTCTGGATATATTGACTATGAAACCATTATTATTGAGTCCACAAAGTTATTGCAAGAAAAAGCTTATGTAAGAGAGTGTATTTCTGCGAAGTATCCTTGGCTTTTAATTGACGAATATCAGGACTTGGGTAGACCGCTTCATGAAATGATTCTGTCGTTAATAAATCATACAAATATAAAGTTTTTTGCAGTGGGGGATCCGGATCAATCTATTTATGGTTTTCAGGGGGCAGTACCTGATTATTTACATGAACTAGCTGAAAGATCAGATGTACAAAAAATAGTATTACGAAATAACTATAGAAGTAATCAGGAGATTATTGATGGATCTGAACTTGTTTTGAATCAGCAGCGTGGATATGTTGCAAAAACAAGAGAAAACGAAAAGGCGATATATAAGTTTATAGAAGTGGATGAGGAATTGGAGGATCAAATTCAATTTTTTGTAAAAAAAATTGTTCCGGGACTTGTTGAGGCTCAAATACCATATGAAGAGATAGCTGTACTTGTAGGAAACAATGCGGAATGTAATAGGATAGCTATGGGGTGTCGGGAAGAGAATATTCCGTACTATATTGTAAAGCACCAATTTAACAGAAGTGACTTTGTAAAATGGGTTGAAAATTGTGCTTCATGGATTGAAGGCAATGCGGACATTCTTTTTAGTGAAATAGGCGATTTTTGGATTTCTTTGATATCAGTTAACGGATTACAATATATGACGGCTGATGAAAATCTGATTATTAGAGAGCGTCTATATAAGGTGTTGATGCAGAGTAAGATCTATGAAAAGTCTTTAATTGAATGGTTTAATTTTTTAAGAAATGAACTTCGTTTTGATTATTATCTTGATCAGAACATATTTTTTCGGGATGAAAAGAAGAATCTGGATAATCTTGTGAAAGAAATGTCTGGTACGGAATATTCTGAATACGGAATAGACAAGTTTTGTAATATAGGTAAACCGGAGAACCAAATAGTTATTTCAACAAGACACAGTTCAAAAGGTTTGGAATTTGAAGCTGTAATTATGATGGGAATGGAAGAAGATCATTTTCCGAATTATTATGCGAAAAATGATAAAAGATTGTTGGGAGAGACCAATCGATTGTGTTTTGTATGTATAAGTCGAGCAAAAAGAATATGTATTTTAATGCGCTCGAATTATTACACTATAGAAAAGAAAAATGGTGATTTATGGAGAAAAAGATATTCTCCGTCAAGGTATTGGACACAATTGTATACAAAATATGGTAAAAAAAACTAAAAGTATGTCAGTACAATGGAAACAAGCGAATAAAACGAGTGAAAAAAACTAAAAACAGAGGAAAATTATAAGTTAATACGAAAGTATTTGAAGAAGAATGGTTGGTCTAAAACAGTTGATATAGCAAGTGCTATTGGATTGAGTCCGGCACGTACAAGGACAATTTTGAAAGAAATGTCAGGACTTGTGTATGAAGGTACAACAAATAATAGAAAATATAACTTGGCTGACAAGGATTAAGGAATCTAGTGTAGCCAGCAGATTACTGAGAGATATAGCTGATAAAAATTATGGTGAAGAGACCGCTTGTCGTTGATGAAGGTTTCGTGCTGACTGGATTTAAGGAAAAAGAGTGGAAAGAGAAAATATTGTGATGCAGCTGTTTAATATGCCTGGTATTGATGAAAGAGCTGGCAGCGGTATTCTGGATATTTATCAGGTACAGAAAAATGTCAGTTGTATATAGTCCCTGTATTTCAAAATATTGAGCATTAAAAGCTCCATAATATATGAATGTAGTAGGGACGTTGCTTTTGTCACGAGGACTGTCTCCCGTGTCACAATTTTATAAGACAGTGGGACGCTATTTGTGACAAAAGGAACGTCCTCAATTAGTAAACTACCTGAAACAATACCCCAAGATGGCAAAATGGATGAATACCTGCATTTGCTGCGGCTCCATGGGTTATGACCCGGATATGCCGGACAAGATTACTTCGAGAGATGGCAATGGGGAATATGATACAGTATTTTCAAGAAACATAAAGAAGTATTTTTCTCCACTGAGAGTAAATGACATGGGGATGTGTGACATTTGTCAGAAATATTGGAGAGAAAATTATTAAGCAACTTGATATGATGAAATTGAGGCTTGCATCAATAAGCCAAATAGAAAAGGAGAAAAGGCGATGGAATTTATATGTTACCCAAAATGTTCAACCTGCCAGAAGGCAAAGAAATGGCTGGACGAGAATAAGATCGAATACACGGAGCGCCACATTGTGGATGATAATCCTACATATGATGAGCTTAAGAAATGGTATGGTAGGAGTGGACTTCCGCTCAAGAGATTCTTCAATACGAGCGGCATGCTGTATAAGGAGATGAAACTGAAGGACAAGCTTCCGGACATGAGCGAGGATGAGCAGTTGCAGCTTCTTGCGACAA
>ULOC01045675.1_pt1 | contig 10454 bp, 10 predicted proteins | sample 1952181 | NCBI WGS metagenome assembly ULOC01 (sample SAMEA4835592, study PRJEB28245) | human gut metagenome | biome: gut microbiome; material: fecal sample | place: Denmark | collected 2008
TTTTTCAGAATGAGTGATAAGAATGATGTGTTATATACTGTAAATAAAGTATATGCTTCAAATTCTTATCGAACTTCTATTTATTCTTCAACTTATCATAAAGGTTATAATGAATTTTTAAGAAATGATTTAAAAATTGCATATGCTTCAAGAAATCCAATGATTTTAAAGGAAAATGATAATATCTTTGCATCTTATTTTTTAGGAGTAAAATATGTTGTTTCTACTGAAAAATTAGCTGGTGGTTATAAAAAAATAAAAGAAGTGTATGATAAAAAAACAGACCGAACTTATTATTTGTATGAAAATAATCAAGTTCTACCTGTCTTTTATGGAAGAACAAAAACTATTAGTGAAAAAGCATATCAAGAATTAAGTTACCCTGAAAATGTGTTAGCACTATTACAGTATACAATTACCGAAGATTCTAAAGAAAGTCCAGAAATTGATAACGTAGAACCTTTAGAAAATTTAAGTGTAGACAATTTAAAAAATGTGACGATTAAAAGAAAAAATGATGAAATTGTATTAAATGCTAAAGATGATGCAACATTTGAAATTTTACTTCCTGAAGATGTATTAAATAATCAATTGATTGTACTTTCTATGGATGTAGTAGAACAAGAAAGTTGTACTGTCGGAGATCTTAGTATGACAATAGAAGGCATAGAGAATAAATTAACGTGTGCCGAATGGCAGTATCAAAATAAGAATCATACATTTCATTATGTGATTTCTAATCAAAAACATCAAAAATATTTGAAAGTATCATTAAAAAAAGGAACTTATCATTTAAAAAATATACAAGCATATCAAATTCCTACTTCTATTTTAGAAACAATAAATGATGATGTTATGCCGTTTGAATTAAATAAAGAAAAAACAAATGGAGATTATTTAGAAGGAAATATTACAATGAAACAAGATGGATACTTTGTAACAAGTCTTCCATATGATGAGGGATTTCATATTTTAGTAGATGGAAAAGAGATAGAATATGAAACAGTAAATCATACCTTTTTAGGATTTCCTTTAAAGAAAGGATTACATCATATTGAAATAACTTATGAAGCTCCTTATAAAAAAATAGGAATGATATTGACTAGTATTGGATTTATAGTTTTTATTGTAGTAGTTTTCTTAGATAGAAAGAAGTGAGATTATGGATAAAATTTCAATTATTGTACCTTGCTATAATGAAGAAGAAAGTATTCCATTATTTTATGAGGAAATAAAAAAACAAGAACAAAAAATGGAATCAGTTGTTTTTGAATTATGGTTTATTGACGATGGCTCAAGAGATAAATCATTAGACGAAATGAAAAAATTACATCAAAATGATAAAGAAGTACATTATTTATCTTTTTCTAGAAATTTTGGAAAAGAAGCTGCTATTTATGCTGGTTTAGAGGCTGCTACTGGTAAGTATGTAACTCTTATGGATGTTGATTTACAAGATCCTCCAACATTATTAGGAGAAATGTATGAAATAATGAAAAATCAGGATTATGATGTAATTGCAACACGTAGTACAAGCCGAAATGGTTATTCTTTCTTTAGAAAAACATTCACTAAATGGTTTTATCATTTGATTAATAAAATATCTAAAGTAGAAATGGTTGATGGTGCTAGAGATTTCAGGTTAATGAAAAGAAAAGTTGTTAATGAAATATTAAAAATGAAAGAGTATAATCGCTATTCAAAGGGATTGTTTAGTTTTGTAGGATTTAAAACAAAGTGGATTACTTATGAAAATCCAGTACGTTCAGCTGGAAATACTAAATTTAATTTTTGGAAATTATTTTCTTATGCAGTAGAAGGAATTGTAGGTTTTTCTACAGTACCACTTGCTATTGCTGCTATTGTAGGAATACTATTTTGTTTTATATCATTTTTAATGATTATTGTTATTATTATTAGAACATTAATTTGGTCTGATCCTACAAGTGGATGGCCATCTATGGTGTGTATTATGTTTTTCTTAAGTGGTGTACAATTATTTTGTACAGGAATTATTGGTGAATATCTTTCCAAAACGTATTTAGAAACAAAACAGAGACCTATATATATATTAAGAGAATCAAGCGAAGAAGAAGAGGAATAACTCTTCTTTTTTCATGTCTTATTATTTTTGGAATACAATGGATTAGAGGTGTTCTTATGAAGGAGAAAGGAATTTATTTATTATTAAGTATTCCAATTATTATGAGTTTATTTTTTTTAACAACATTTATGTTTATGAAATTAAAATTAAATGGAAAACCAGTCATGATTGTAAATTATCAGCAAGAATTTAATGACCCTGGAGCAGTTGGTACTATTTTGGGACAAAGGGCTACTGTCAAAGTACACGGAAAAGTAAACACAAATCAAATTGGTACTTATGAATTAGTATATGAATTAGAAAATAAAATTGGTATGAAGCGAAAACTTACACGCAAAGTAATTGTACAATCAAATAAACAACCAACCATTATTTTAAAGGGAAATGAAGTAGAATATGTTACTTTAAATAGTAATTATGAAGAACCAGGTTATCAGGCATTTGATGTTGAAAAAAATGATTTAAGTGATGAAGTAACAGTTCAAGGACAAGTTAATACAAAAGAGTTTGGAATGTATGTAATTAAGTATGAAGTTAAAGATAAAAGCGGAAATGTAACAGTAAAAAAGCGCAAAGTAATTGTAAAAGATCATGTAAAACCAGTGATTACTTTAAAGGGGTATCAAGCAATTACTTTATTTGAAGATGAAGAATATCAAGAACCAGGATATCAAGCAACAGATAATATTGATAAAGATATTACTAATCATGTTATTGTAAAAAATAATATAAAAAAAGAACAAGGAATTTACCAAGTAACATATCAAGTGACAGATTCTAGTGGTAATACCACAAAACAAGAAAGACAGATATATGTAATAAAACATTTAAAATACAAGGATGAATATCGTAAAATCAGTAATGTCAGTAAAGGGTGGTGGACTGACAATAAAAAAAATAATAAAAGACCATTAGGAGGAAATTATGGAAAATCATTAGAAACATATCATGCTTATTATTTAGGAGAAAATAAACAAATAATATATTTAACTTTCGATGAAGGTGGAAATGATACCTACATGAAAGAAATTGTTCGTGTATTAAATAAAAATCATGTAAAAGCAACTTTTTTCTTATGTCAAAATTATATTGCAACAAATAGTAATTTTATAAAAGAAATGGTAAGTGCTGGACATAGTATTGGTAATCATACGCATCATCATAAAAACATGCCTAGTTTAGCAACTGAACAAAATATTGATGAATATGTAAAAGAAATAAAAGAAGTAGAACATATTTATCACCAAATAACAGGCCAAGAAATGGATAAAATTTATCGTGAACCAAAAGGAGAATGGAGCGAACGATCATTAAAAATAGCGAGTGATTTAGGTTATTCAACGTATTTTTGGAGTGCAGACCATTATGATTTTGCTGAAGATATATCCAAAGAGGAAACATTAAATAGGTTACTCCTTAGATATCATAATGGAGCAATTTACCTATTACATCCAAAAAATAAAGGAAATTATGAGGCTTTAGAAGATTTTATTAAAATTATGAAGAAAAAAGGATATCAATTTGGATTAGTTAAAGATATAAAACATCATGTAAGTCATAGTTAATTTTCTATGCAAAACCATTTATTTATAGTATAATGAAGGCATAAGGAGTGTTGTCATATGACAAAGAATAAAAAAATAGATGATATAAAAAGTAGCGAAGAACAAACATTAAATAAAAGTAATTCTAAATTATTTATTATTTTAACAACTTTGTTTTTTATTATTATCAGTTTTTCTGCATATTATGTATTTACATCAAATCCTAAAAGAATATTTATGTTATCGGTAAGTTCTTTTAATCGTAAATTAAATAATGTATATCATAAGACAAATCAAAATTATTTTAATAAACTAACGATGAATGGAATATTTCATATGAATGTTGATTTCAAAAATAATGAACAAGAAGAATACACTAATATGAATCAATTTTTAAAAAATTTAAATCAAACTAACTTTAAGTATGAATATAAGCAGGACATAACTGCTAAAAAATTATATTTTCAATTAATCCCAGTATTAAATAATGAAAAAATTACAGAAATGAATTATTATAATGAAAATAATAATCAGTATTTACTAATAGATGAAGTAGCTAAAGAATATTTAAAATTAGAGCAATTTCCTATTTTTGAAATGATAACTAATCAAAAAATAGACGATTACAATTATATTATGAACATTATAAAAGATAGTGTATTTGAAAATTTAAAAGAAAAAGAATTTATATCTAGCGATGTAAAAATTAAATTGGATGGAAAAGAACAAGCAGTTAAAAAAATTGAACTATCTCTAGATGAAAAACGAATTCAAGAAAATTTAAATAAAGTGATAGACGATTTACAACAAGATAAAAAGGCAAATAATATTTTAACAAAACTTTATCCAGAATTTCATAAATATAAAAATGAAAGTGTAGATGATAAAAATTCATCAGTATTCCATTTTATTATTTACACAAAAAAGCTTTCAAATGATCCATTAAAATATGCATTTACTATTACCGATAGTTATACAAAAAAAGAAATAGGTTTAGCTTTTACAGATGGAAAAACAAAAGAATTAGAATTTATACAAAATGAAAAAGTTATTTATACATTGGAGATAACAGGTAATGAAGAAAAATTTCAGTTTGAATTAAAAGATAATAAAGGAAATCGTTTAGGATATGGAAAAGGAAATATTCAAACAAATAAAATTTCATTTGAAGCTTGGTTAGAATTAAATAAAGATATAAAAATGAATTATCAAATAAAATTAAATCAAGAAAATGAAAAAACAACTTCAAAAATGAAAATGATAATTCAAAATCATAAAAATGAAGAATTATTATCTATAGAATTAGACGATGAACATACTTCAAAAGAAGAAGTAAATATGAATATAGATACAGAAAATAGTAGAAAATTTACAGAAGAAGATGCATATAAACTTATAACGTGGATTCAAAATGTAATATCAAATTATGTAACAATAGAATAGAAAGATTTTAAAATCTTTCTTTTTCTTTGAAAAAAAAGAAAAAAATGTTGACAATTAAAAATATGATGTGTTATAATCAATTTGTCTTCAAAAATGAAGTGGGGGATTAGCTCAGTTGGCTAGAGCATCTGCCTTGCACGCAGGGGGTCGCGGGTTCGAATCCCACATCCTCCACCATATGGATTATAACGAACAATCAAGTTCGTTTTTTTTTTACATTTTGACTGTCAAGAAGTAAAAATTTACTTCTTTTTTTGACAATTTATGTTATGATAATATTGAACATAAAGGAGGATTAGATATGTTAAATGGAAAAGTAGCAGTTGTAACTGGTGGAACTAGAGGAATTGGATTAGCAACAGTTCGTAAATTTTTACAAAATGGTGCCACTGTAGTTTTATTTGGTAGCCGTACGGAAACAGTGGAAAAAACTGTAACAACTTTAAAAGAAGAAAATGCTTCTTATGAAGTGATGGGCTTATATCCAAATATTTCAGATTTAAAAGAAGTGGAACAAGCATTTCAAGTAATTGTTCAAAAATATGGACACATTGATATTTTAGTAAATAATGCTGGAATTTCTGCAAGAGAAAGTATTTATGATTATACTGAAGAAAATTTTGATAAAATTATTGATTTGAATGTAAAAGGTGTATTTAATTGTTCTAAAGCAGTTGTTCCATACATGAAAAAACAAGGTGATGGAGTTATTTTAAATACAAGCTCTATGGTTAGTATTTATGGTCAAGCTGCAGGTTGTGGATATCCAACTAGCAAATTTGCTGTTAATGGTCTTACAAAGTCACTTGCTAGAGAATTAGGTAAAGATCATATTCGTGTAAATGCAGTTGCACCTGGAGTAATTCATACAGAAATGGTAGATGTATTACCAAAAGAAGTTATTCAACCAATTATTGATAGTATTCCAATTGGAAGAATGGGAGAACCAGAAGATATTGCAAATGCTTTCTTATTTTTAGCAAGTTCACAAGCAAGCTTTATTACAGGAGCAATTTTATCAGTAGATGGTGCTGGTATGTGTTAAAAAAAAGAGTATATTACTCTTTTTCTTTTAATTTCCAATATTGATCATACATTTTTTGCACTCCATTTTCTAACGAATAATAATAAAAAATATAAGGAATTAATAAACATAACAATAGACAAAATAAAATTAATAATTCAACATGAGAAGATATAATTGCCCCAATAAAACAAATCATACTTAAAAGTGAAAATATTCCAGTTACTATAAGATGAATTAATCTTTCATGTTGATAAAAATAAATTTGTTGCAAATGTTTTGAAATAATTTCTTGTAATTGTTCTGGCTTATTTTGTAGTAAAATGGAGTCTATTTTAGATAAATATGATTTTAATTGTTTATTCATAGTATCACCTAAATATATTATAACAAAAAGTGTCAAATTAAATAGCAAATAAATGTAAAGTTGATAGTTTATGGTAAAAATTTACATATATATAATGTAAACTATGCTACAATGAAAATAGGTGGAGACACTCAATGAAGCAGGGGTTGAATAGTGTTTTAAACGGTTGATTGTTTATTAACAAAATAGCTTCAATTCGATAAAGTCGGTAAGCAAAGAAAGAAGATTTATCTTCTTTTTTTGTTTTCTATGCATAAAATTTTATTAGGTGAGATAATGAACGATAATGTTGTGTTAAATCCATTTATGATAAGTATTGATTTAGAAAGTCCAATTACAGTAGAAAAAAATAATCCTATCCCTTTTTTTCAGATAGAAATCGACAAATTAAAAACTATCATATATGATTCAAAAACTTCCTATTTTAAGTTCAAAGAAATGGGGGATTATTATATAAATTATCAGTTTAAGACAGATAAAACATACCATATATCATTACAAGGAAATATGAAATATTTTGAAGCAGATTCTTTTCCTGTTATCCATAGTAGTCATGGAAGTGGTATTATTACAGTGGAAAAACCAGATACTTTTTTTTATTTTACATGTGTAGATGAAAATATAAAATTGATGGAAGGAAAAACGATAGTTACAATTTTTAAAGTAAAATAATATGATTTTTAGATTATTTGGAATTTTTGTGGGATTTGGTTTCACTGTAATTGGAAGTATATACCTTATTTCTTACTTAAATTTATTTTCGTTTGGGTATAATTTTAATGATTATGTTCATTTTATATGTGGACAGATTGAATGTTTATATTTTTTAATAGGAATTTCAATCATGTTACTTTCTATTTATATACCAGGAGGGAAAAAGGATGAACTATGTTTATGACATCTTACTAAATTTTCAAGAGTATGCATATGATTTTTTTGAATGGAATATTGATGATGAAATTACACACATAAGGAAAATACCAATGTTTCGTATTTCTAAAGAAAATGTTGATATTTTAAATCATTATCAATGTCAAGTACCAGAATCTTTTTTAAAAAAAATAGAAAATAAATCTGAGGAATTTACAAAAAGAACTGTTGAAAAAATTCCATATTTGTTTTTAGTTACAGATACGAAAAGAGTCCTTGCTTGTATGTTAAATGAAAAAGGAATTGTCGTAAAAAAGAGTCAATTATTAGTTGATGAAGAAGTAGAGGCTTTAATCATGAGTAAAAAATTACCATATAGTAATCTTGATATTAAAAAAATGAAAAAGAAAAAAAGAAAAGAATTTGAAACTAGAAATGATCAAATGTTGAAAAAAAGATTAAAGCAAGAAATTTATAAATTAAGTCAGCAAAATATTGAAAAATTAAAATATCTGTATTATGAATGTTTTGATGAAGTAGAAACAAATTCTAAAAAAATTATTCACAAGTTTTATAAAGAATTGAATTATCATTATCAACAAATTTCTAAAAAATTATTAAATGGGTTGGATTTATTAAAAGTAAATTATTAATATTTGACAATATATGAAAACGTGATATAATGAAACCATTAACAACAAAGAAGTGGAGAAGTATAAAAGAATACTGTTTACTAGAAAGCTGGAATGATGGAAGCCGGCAAATAAGTACTTTTAGAATAACACCATGGAGTTGGATACTTGAAAGATAGTAGGGTATCACGCGAATCTGCGTTATGAGGTAAGAGATCAAGGTAACTTGAAATAGGGTGGTACCGTGCATTTGCGCCCCTATGTCAAGTGCCTTTTTATTTTTAGGAGGATTAATATGGATGTAAAAGAATTATATGAATCATTAGATAGTTTAATGGGAAAAGAAGTGACATTACAAGGTTGGGTTCGAAATCATCGTAAACAGAAGGAGTTTGGATTTATTGATTTTTATGATGGAACTTGTTTTGAATCTGTTCAATTAATATATGATAATCAATTAAATGATTTTGAAGAAATACAAAAAATTCGTGTTGGAAGTGCTATTTCAGTAACTGGTATGGTGGAAGAATCACCAGCAAAGGGACAAAAATTTGAAATCAAAGTAAAACAATTAGAATTATTAGGAGATAGTGCTGAAGATTTTCCAATTCAACCAAAACGTCATACAAGAGAGTTTTTAAGAGAAGTATCTTATTTAAGACCAAGAACTAAATTGTTTCAAGCAGTATATCGTGTTCGTAGTATTGCTGCAATGGCAATTCATACATATTTTCAAGAACATGGGTATGTTTATTTTCATGCACCATTAATTACTGCGAATGATGGTGAAGGTGCTGGAGAAATGTTTAAATTAACTACATTACCATTAGAAAATATTCCAAAATCAGAAGATGGAAGTGTAGACTATAAAAAAGATTTCTTTGGAAAAAAAGTGGGACTTACTGTCACTGGACAATTAGAAGCTGAAGCATTTGCAATGGCATATAAAAAAGTATATACATTTGGTCCAACTTTTCGTGCTGAAGAATCTCATACAAAAACCCATGCTTCAGAATTTTGGATGATAGAACCAGAAATTGCTTTTTGTGATTTAAATCAATTAATGAATATTGAAGAAGAAATGTTAAAGTATGTTATTTCTTATTGCTTAGAACACGCAAAAAGTGAGTTTGACTTTTTCAATCAATTTGTTGAAAAAGGAATTAAGGAAAAATTACAAGCAGTTGTTGATAGTAAATTTGTAAGAGCAACTCATCATGAAGTAATTCAAATTTTGAAAAATGCACCAGTTAAATTTGAAAATGAACCACAAGAAGGAGAAGATCTTGCTACAGAACATGAAAAATATTTAACAGAAGTATATTATAAAGCTCCAGTATTTATTACTGATTGGCCAAAAGATATTAAAGCGTTCTATATGAGAATTAACGATGATCAAAAAACAGTTGCAGCAGTTGATTTATTAGTACCAGGAGCTGGTGAACTAATGGGTGGTAGTCAAAGAGAAGAACGTTATGAGCGATTAATTGGTCGTATGGATGAATTAAATATGAAAAAAGAAGGTTTAGATTGGTATTTAAATTTAAGAAAATTTGGAGGGTGTGTACATTCTGGATTTGGAATGGGATTTGAAAGATTATTAATTTATTTAACAGGAGTAGAAAATATTAGAGATGTATTACCATTCCCAAGAACACCTGGTAATTGTGAATTTTAAAAGAGAAATATTTCTCTTTTTTTTGTATAAAAATAACAAAATTTTCCATAATAAAAAAGAGGTGAAACTATGAAAAAAATCATATTATTAAGCTTTTTATTTTTATTATTCATAAGTGGTTGTTCCTATCAAGAAACAATGTTAAATACTCCTACAAAAAAAGTTGAAATGTTTTTTTCAAATTATCAAACTTTAAATAAAAGTGTTATGGATGATTTAGATAAAGTTGTCGATGAAGAAGAAAGATTTAATACAAAACAAAGAGAAAGTTATCGCGAACTTATGAAAAAGCATTATCAATCTATTCAATATGATATCAAGGATGAAAAAATAAATGGTGATCAAGCTGAAGTGAGAGTAGAAGTCGAAGTAATTGATTATTCTAAAATTTTACAAGATGCTGATAATTATTTAGAAGATCATCGTGATGAATTTTTAGATAAAGATGGAGAGTATAGTGAAACAAAGTATATGAATTATCGATTAGAAAAGTTGAAAGAAGCGAAAGAAACCGTAAAATACAATATGATTTTCCATTTGACAAAAAAGGATAAAATATGGCAAATGGATGCTTTAACAAAAGAACAGGAACAAAAAATACATGGGATGTATATTTATTCTTAAAGTATATTAAATATACTTTTTTTTTTGAACATATATTTTTTTATGATGCATATTTTTAATTAGGTGATAGCATGAAAAAAAGAGTCATATTATTATTTCTTTTAGTAGTAAGTATTTATCCGAGATTGGTATATGCAATTTCTACAAGTGCAACTTCTAGTATTTTAA
>ULOC01028607.1_pt1 | contig 10382 bp, 10 predicted proteins | sample 1952181 | NCBI WGS metagenome assembly ULOC01 (sample SAMEA4835592, study PRJEB28245) | human gut metagenome | biome: gut microbiome; material: fecal sample | place: Denmark | collected 2008
GGCACAGAGCTTGGAGCAAAGGCAAAGGAGTACATGGACAAGGGACTTCTTGTGCCGGATGAGCTCGTTGTTGATTTAGTTATAGATAGATTCAAGGCTGATGATTGTGCGAAGGGATATATTCTTGATGGATTCCCAAGAACGATCCCACAGGCAGAGGCGCTTGACAAGGCACTCTCAGCAATTGGAGATTCAGTTGACTATGCAATAAATGTTGAGGTTCCAGATGAGAATATCATTGAGAGAATGTCAGGCAGACGTGCATGTGTAGGATGTGGTGCTACATACCATATCGTATACAATCCTACAAAGGTTGAGGGTAAGTGTGATACATGTGGTGCAGACCTCATACTCAGAGATGACGACAAGCCTGAGACAGTAAAAAAGAGACTTGATGTATATCATGAGCAGACACAGCCTCTTATTGATTACTATAAGGCAAAGGGAATTCTTAAGGAAGTAGACGGAACAGTGGATATGAAGGATGTATTTGCTGCCATCACTGATATATTAGGTGAGTAAATATGAAAGGTATTTCCATAAAATCCCAGGAAGAGATTGAACTTATGAGGGAGGCTGGAAGAATTCTTGCCATAACTCATGAGGAACTGCGAAAAGCACTGAAACCGGGCATGTCGACATATGACATTGACAGGCTAGGTGAGGAGGTTATACGGAGTTATGGCTGCGAGCCATCGTTTCTTAATTATCAGGGGTATCCGGCATCGATATGTGTATCAGTAAATGAGGAGGTTGTTCATGGAATACCTTCTAAAGACAGAATACTGAAGGATGGAGATATCGTAAGTCTGGATGCTGGAGTTATATATAAGGGATATCATTCAGATTCAGCCAGAACATATGGCATTGGTGAGACAACGGATCTTGCAAAGTATCTTATGGAAGCGACAAAGCAGTGCTTCTTCGAGGGGATGCAGGCTGCAAGAGCTGGAAATCATGTGCGCGATATAGGAATTGCGATAGAGTCATATGCCGATGAGTGCGGGCTTGGAGTTGTGATAGATTTGGTAGGACATGGAGTTGGGAAGAATCTGCACGAAGAACCGGAGGTTCCAAACTTTGCGACCAGAAGACGCGGACCAAAGCTTAAAGCTGGCATGACAATAGCGATAGAGCCGATGATCACATTGGGGGATTATGATGTGAGATGGTTGGATGATGGCTGGACAGTTGTGACTGCCGATAGATCACTGGCAGCACACTACGAGAATACAATACTTATAACTGATTCGGATCCCGAGATATTATCAAGGGCGGATGGAATAGAGTTATAGTTGTTATATAGAACTCATAAGTTGATTTAGTATAATAGGAGGATTTTAGAAAATGTCAAAGGCAGATGTAATCGAAGTAGAAGGAACAGTAGTTGAGAAACTTCCAAATGCAATGTTTCAGGTAGAACTTGAGAATGGACACAAGGTTCTTGCTCATATAAGTGGAAAGCTCAGAATGAATTATATAAAGATTCTTCCTGGCGATAAAGTTACCATAGAGTTATCACCATATGATCTCACAAAGGGCAGAATCGTATGGAGAGATAAATAAACACTATATATTTGAGGAATAAACAAGAGAAATAATAAAAAAAGTAAAATTTGCTATTGCATTTTAACGTTTCAAATGGTAGAATGCTAATTCGTAGCGGACTTTTTTTGAAAGGAGAGTTTCTAATGAAGGTTAGAGCATCAGTAAAACCTATCTGCGATAAGTGCAAAGTTATCAAGAGAAAGGGAATCGTTAGAGTTATCTGCGAGAATCCAAAGCACAAGCAGCGTCAGGGTTAATCAAAAAAGGAAAAGAAGTATATGGATGATAGCCCATCCCGTATTGAAAAATTAATGAAAGATTAATGAAAGATATGTAAGATATACTTATTTTCGTGCGTCAGTACATACATCTAATGTACTGTATTATTTAAAAGCGGCTGTGGCATATAACAATTTATGCCGATACAATTATATAATTATACAACTTAGTTGAAGGCGACAGTGTATGCATTTCACCCCATAGCAATGTGTTATGGGATACATTTGTGAATTCAGCTTAAAAGAAGATTTTACGGAGGTTATTATAATGGCTCGTATTTCAGGTGTTGATTTACCAAGAGAGAAACGTGTTGAAATTGGTCTTACTTATATCTATGGTATAGGACTTCCTTCATCACAGCGTATTCTTAAGGAAGCAAACGTTAATCCTGACACACGTTGCGCAGATCTGACAGACGATGAGGTTAGAAGACTCAGCGAAGTTATCAAGGCAACACAGGTAGTAGAGGGAGATTTACGTAGAGAGATAGGCTTCAATATTAAGCGTTTACAGGAGATCGCTTGCTATCGTGGTAAGCGTCATAGACAGGGACTTCCTGTTCGTGGACAGAAGACTAAGACTAACGCTAGAACTCGTAAGGGTCCTAAGAAGACTGTTGCTAATAAGAAGAAGTAATATTTTATAGAATATATTTGTAAAAAACCATAGGAGGTTTAGGCTAATGGCTAAGCAGGCAACTAAAAAAGTGGCTAAGAAGCGTGTCAGAAAGAGCGTACAGCACGGACAGGCTCATATTCAGTCATCTTTCAATAATACAATTGTTACATTAACAGACGCTGAAGGCAATGCGCTTTCATGGGCAAGCGCTGGTGGATTAGGATTCAAGGGTTCTAAGAAGTCAACTCCATATGCTGCTCAGATGGCTGCAGAGACAGCTGCAAAGGCTGCTGCACCTTACGGACTCAAGACAATCGATGTATTTGTTAAGGGACCAGGTTCAGGAAGAGAGGCTGCAATTCGTGCACTCTCAGCATGTGGTATAGATGTAGTAAGTATCAAGGATGTTACTCCGGTTCCACATAACGGATGTCGTCCACCAAAGAGAAGAAGAGTTTAATTTTAGGAGGTACAAACAAGATGGCAGTAGATAGAACCCCAGTTCTTAAGAGATGCAGATCTTTAGGCATGGAGCCAATGTATCTCGGAATAGACAAGAAGTCAAACAGAAAACCAAACAGATCAAATAGAAAGCAGAGCGAGTATGGACTTCAGCTCCGCGAGAAGCAGAAGGCAAAGTTCATTTATGGTGTACTTGAGAAGCCTTTCCGTAATCTTTATGCAAAGGCAGAGCAGCAGAAGGGATTAACAGGTCCTAACCTCATGACATTGCTTGAGCTCAGACTTGACAACATTATCTTCAGATTAGGCTTTGCCAGAACAAGAAGAGAGGCAAGACAGATCGTAGATCATAAGCACGTACTTGTAAACGGCAAGTGTGTAAATATCCCTTCATATTCAGTTAAGCCAGGCGATAAGATTGAGATCAGAGAGAAGAGCAAGTCTCTTCAGAGATACAAGGATATCATGGCAGCAACAGAGGGCGTTCTCGTACCAGGCTGGTTGACAGCAGACAGAGATAACCTCACAGGTGAAGTTGTAGAGAAGCCAAGCAGAGAGCAGATCGATGTTCCTGTAAATGAGACTCTTATCGTCGAGTTATATTCTAAGTAAGATTTGTTCTTTATTTATACATTTTGTAACTTGGAGTGTAGCATTTTAAAACCCGTAAAGGAGGGGCTTAGATGTTTGAGTTTGAAAAACCAAAAATCGAGATCGTTGAGACTTCAGATGACAACAAGTATGGCAAGTTTGTAATCGAGCCTTTAGAGAGAGGTTACGGTATAACACTTGGTAACTCACTTAGAAGAATAATGCTTTCTTCATTGCCAGGTACTGCTGTAAGCCACGTTAAGATAAAAGGTGTTTTACATGAGTTCAGCTCAATACCAGGTGTAAAAGAGGATGTTACTGAGATCATAATGAACATCAAGAATGTCGTTATCAAGAACAACTCAGATACATTCGAGCCAAAGCAGGCATATATTGATGTCGTTGGTGAGAGAGTTGTTAAGGCGGGAGATATCAAGGTTGACGGAGACATCGAGATCGTTAATCCAGACCTTGTTATAGCAAACCTTAGTGGCCCTGATGCAAAGCTCGAGATGGAGCTTACAATTGCCAATGGTCGTGGATATGTGAGCCTTGACAAGAACAAGGAAGCAGATGCACCTATTGATGTTATCGCTATTGACTCAATCTTCACCCCTGTTGAAAGAGTAAACCTTACAGTTCAGAATACACGTGTTGGTCAGGTTACTGACTATGATAAGTTAACTCTTGATGTATATACAAACGGAGCTCTTGCTCCAGACGAGGCAGTAAGTCTTGCTGCAAATCTTCTGGTAGAGCACTTAAAGCTGTTCGTAGATTTATCAGAGAACGCACGTCTTGTAGATGTTATGGTTGAGAGCACAACAGACGAGAAGGAAAAGGTTCTTGAGATGAATATCGATGAGCTTGAGTTGTCAGTTCGTTCATACAACTGTCTCAAGAGAGCTGGTATCAACACAGTTCAGGAACTTATCAATAAGACACCAGAGGATATGATGAAGGTTCGTAACCTTGGTCGTAAGTCGCTGGATGAAGTTTTAGCTAAGCTTAAGGAGCTGGGCTTAGCGCTTAATCAGAACGAGGACTAATAAATTAGTTTTCGCATACCACTCAAGCTGAATAATAGTAAGCACAGTGAAGACCCGCAAAGGGTATAGGAGGATAATTAAAATGGCAAAGTATAGAAAGCTTGGAAAAGCAAGCGCACAGAGAAACGCATTACTTCGTAACCAGGTAACTCAGTTACTGTATCATGGAAAGATCAAGACAACAGAGGCAAGAGCTAAGGAAGTTGTTAAGATCGTAGAGAAGCTCATCACATTAGCAGTTGCTGAGAAGGACAACTACGATGAGGTTACAGTTCAGGCTAAGGTTGCTAAGAAGGATAAAGATGGCAAGAGAATCAAGGAAGTTGTAGATGGTAAGAAGATTACTGCATACGACACAATTGAGAAGAAGGTAAAGAAGGATCAGCCTTCAAGACTTCATGCCAGAAGAGAGATGCTCAAGGTTTTATATCCAGTTGTTGAAGTTCCTACAGATGCTGCTGGTAAGAAGGCCGGTACAAAGAAGATCGATTTAACACAGAAGTTATTCGACGAGTACGGTACAAAGTACGCAGGACGTAAGGGTGGTTACACAAGAATCATCAAGATCGGTCAGCGTAAGGGTGATCAGGCTCTTGAGGTTATTCTTGAGTTAGTATAATCAATAGGATTTATACAGATAAATAAACAGGGCTGCAGTACATAGACGTATTAGTATACGTTTTATGTGCGGCGGCTCTTTTTTTATAAAAAATATAAAAAAGAGAAAATATTATGAGTTTTATAGACATTAGAGGATTATCTCATAAATTTAATATAAAGGATAAGGATGGCAATAAGATCGGTGAAAACTGGGCTATAAAGGATGTAGATTTTCTTGCAGACAGGGGTGAAATGATTGCGATCCTTGGACGAAATGGCTCCGGAAAATCAACATTTGCCAGACATTTGAATGGGCTGCTCGCACCACATGGGGGATCAATTGTAATAGGTGGAAAGGATCTTGCAAGTACTGATAACCTTATGGCTGTCAGGAGGCAGGTAGGTATGGTATTTCAAAATCCTGATAATCAGATAGTGGGCAACACTCTGGCTGAGGATATAGGATTTGGTCTTGAGAATCTTGGAATGCCATGTTCTGATATATGGAACAAGATTGATGAAATGCTTGAACTGACAGGACTTACAGCCTATAAATACAGCAGCACATCCAGAATAAGCGGAGGGCAGAAACAGAGGCTGGCGATTGCATCATCCATGGCGATGACACCAGAGTGTTTAGTGCTTGATGAGGCGACATCTATGCTTGACCCACAGGGAGCAAAGGATATGTTAAAGCTTGTTTTGAAATTGAATAAGGATAAGAATATAACCGTCATTATGGTGACTCATAAGATATCTGAGGCACTGTTGGCGGATAGAGTATATATATTGGATGATAGCAGGATTGTGGCAGAAGGGATCCCTGAAGATGTGCTTTCCGATGTGGAACGACTCAAAACATATGGCCTTGAGATTCCGGTAAGGATGAAAATAGAAACAGGAATACCGGTAGATATCTGCAGTGAGTACAAGAAAAAGCATTTGCAGATAAGTCAGAAAGTGGAAACGACGGCGGATCATGTAAACGACCATGACAGTACACTAAACGATTTGAAGAAATGTATAGTTGAACTTCAGAAAGTATCATATTCGTATGTAAATGGAAATGAATCATTTAAGGCGCTCTCTGATATAGATTTAAAAATATATGAGGGACAGGTGCTGGCTGTAATCGGACAGACCGGTTCGGGAAAGAGCACATTGCTGCAAATGATAAATAAGCTTATTGCCCCACAGAGCGGAAAAGTTTATCTATACGGTACGGATGTGCAGAGGGTTAGAAATATCAAGGATATCAGGAGACGCATAGGTTATGTGTTCCAGTTTCCGGAATCGCAATTATTTGAGAGTACGGTACTTAAAGATGTCATGTATGGATCGATAAATTTCGGTATGTCAAAGGAAGAAGCAGAAATGTCGGCGAGGCATGCTCTTGAACTAGTGGGAGTTCCTGAGAGATACACAGATTACTCTCCGTTTGAGCTGTCTGGAGGGTTGAGAAAACGTGTTGCTATTGCCGGAATACTTGCATATGAGCCGGACATATTGATCCTTGATGAACCTGCTTGTGGACTTGATGGGGAAAGCAAAGAGCAGTTGTGGGAGCTTATACGAACGCTCAACAGAGAAAAAAATGTGACCATCATACTGGTATCCCACGATATGGAGGATGTATATGAGATGTCAGAGCGGGTTCTCCTTATGGATCATGGCAAAGTTGTGTATGATGGGGGAACAGAAGACTTCTTTGATGATAGAGAGTTGCTTGAGCGGTATGGTATAGGGACACCGGATGTTCAAAAACAGATGATCAAATAGGAGATTTAGGATGATTCGAGATGTTACAATAGGACAATATTACAGCGGAGATTCTGTGGTTCATAAAATGGATCCGAGAACCAAGCTTGCAATTACATTTGTATACGCTATATCACTTTTCCTCTGCAAAGATTGGATAATGATATTGGCTGCAACAATATTTCTCTGTACATATGTAGCTGTAAGCAGGGTTCCAATCACATATATATGCAAAGGCCTCAAGGTTATATGGATGTTTATTCTCTTTACGGCAATATTCAGTGTGTTCAATGGTGATGGAAATGTGATCTGGAGTTGGCACAAGCTGCGTATCACAGATGCCAGTGTTATGACTACTGTGCTTGTGGTTGTGAGATTGGTTTATCTTATAATAGGTTCATCAGTCATGACATATACCACAAGACCAATGAATCTGGCAAATGGCCTTGAGAGCAGCCTCGGATTTCTGAAGAAAGTAAAAGTTCCTGTGGCGGAGATGGCTATGATGCTCATGATCGCACTGCGGTTTATTCCAATCTTTATGGAAGAACTGGACAAGATAATGAAGGCACAGCTTTCCAGAGGTGCGGATTTTGAGAGTGGAAATATTTTCAAAAGGATAAAGAGTTATGTGCCGGTATTTGTACCGCTCTTTGTGTCAGCGATAAGAAGGGCTACAGATCTGGCTCAGGCTATGGATGCCAGATGCTTTGACGGCAGTGAGGGCAGGAGTCGTATGAATCCGTTAAAATACAGTGGAACAGACTATGTAAGTTATGCTATAGTGTTGGTGTATCTGGGATGCATGATAGTATATAGGTGTGTGACGTAAAAAATACCGCGGATATTATTTCGTGATACCTGAATGATTCGGGATTAAGATATGCACTGCATATAGACTTGACTGAGGATGTATTAGTGGCAGAGTAATTTTGATACATTGATAAGTATAGAAAAGGATATAGATATGAAAAGAGTAAAATTGATCGTTGCCTACGATGGAACAAATTATTGCGGGTGGCAGGTCCAGATAAATGGAATAACGGTTGAGGAAGTTTTGAACAAGACTCTCAGCGAACTGTGTCACGAGGACATAAAGGTGATAGGAGCCAGCAGAACGGATTCAGGGGTACATGCATTGGGAAATGTGGCGGTGTTTGATACCGAGTCAGGAATCCCTGGAGAGAAGTTCTCGTTTGCTCTTAATCAGAGACTGCCGGATGATATAAGGATACAGGAGTCGTGTCAGGTTGCTGATGATTTCCATCCGAGATACTGCGATACCGTTAAGACGTATGAATACCAGATACTAAACAGAAGATTTGATGTGCCAACAGAGCGTCTTTACTCGACATTTGTCTATTATCCGCTTGATATAGATAAGATGAAACGAGCTGCGGCTGTTCTGGTCGGAGAGCACGATTTCAAGAGTTTCTGTTCAACAAGATCGCAGGTTGAGAATACGGTCCGGACGATTACGGATATATCCATAGATAAAGTTGGCGATATGATACATATAAGGATAAGTGGAAATGGTTTCCTGTACAATATGGTCCGTATCATAGTGGGAACTTTGATGAAAATAGGTCTTGGAATCTGGCCAGAGGACTGCATGGAGTCAATACTTGTGGCGAAGGACAGGACGAAAGCAGGGCCGAAAGCCGAAGCAAAGGGGCTTACTCTTGTGGAGATAAAATATCTGTAAACGTAAGCTGCTGCAGACGCATAATATCTGCCGGGATAAGATAAAATTGCTGATAATGTGTTGGCAGTTCACAAAACAGCGTGGTTATATTCTGTATATTATAACTTGGAAAAGTGGACTTGAAATAATCTAGAAACAAGAATAAAAGTGGACTTGAAATAATCTAGAAATAAGAATGAAAAGTGGAAAACATCTAGTGGAACAGTGAAAAATAAATGAAAAACATTGTGTGAAATGCACAAAAAATAATGAAAATAAGAGCCAATCATGTTATAATTACATTGAAATGCTGCTACATGACGGATATGTCAGGAATTGTTTCGAAGTGTTCGGAATATTTCAAGGTGTTTCAATGAAGATAATATGATTGGTTTTTTATTTTGATTTTAGGAGGGCAAACGATGGCAAGATTTACATTACCAAGAGATTTATATCACGGAAAAGGTGCTTTGGAGGCACTCAAGACATTCAAGGGTAAGAAAGCAATGGTCTGTGTCGGAGGCGGATCCATGAAGAGATTTGGATTCCTTGACAGGGCGGTTCAGTACCTTGAGGAAGCTGGAATGGAAGTTAAGTTATTTGAGGGAATTGAGCCAGATCCTTCGGTTGAGACAGTTATGAAGGGCGCAGCAGCCATGCTTGAATTTGAGCCTGACTGGATAGTGGCCATCGGCGGTGGTTCACCTATAGATGCAGCAAAGGCTATGTGGATAAAGTATGAGTATCCTGATGCGACATTTGAGGATATGTGTAAGGTATTTGGAATCCCTGAACTTAGAAAGAAGGCTCATTTCTGTGCTATTTCTTCAACATCGGGAACTGCAACAGAGGTTACAGCGTTCTCGATCATCACAGATTATGAGAAGGGAATCAAGTATCCGATAGCTGATTTTGAGATTACACCTGATGTTGCGATCGTAGATCCTGAGCTGGCAGAGACCATGCCTCAGAAGCTGGTTGCTCACACAGGTATGGATGCCATGACACATGCAATCGAGGCTTATGTATCGACAGCAAACTGCGATTTCACAGATCCACTGGCACTTCATGCCATCAAGATGATCCAGAATGATCTGGTTGGATCATATAACGGAGACATGGAGAAGCGTGACGCAATGCACAATGCGCAGTGCCTTGCAGGCATGGCATTTTCAAATGCACTGCTTGGAATCGTACATTCAATGGCACACAAGACCGGAGCAGCATTTGCTGATTATGGTGCACATATCATCCACGGAGCAGCAAATGCGATGTATCTCCCGAAGGTTATCGCTTTCAATGCAAAGGATGAGACAGCAAAGATTCGTTACGGCGAGATAGCAGACTTCATGGGCCTTGGCGGAGAGACACTCGACGAGAAGGTAGCTCTTCTCATCGCATATCTGCGCAAGATGAATGATGAGCTGAACATACCTCACTGTATCAAGAATTATGGACCTGACAGCTATCCATGTGAGCAGGGCTTTGTTCCGGAGGACGTATTCCTTGAGAGACTTCCTGAGATCGCTGCAAATGCGATACTTGATGCATGTACAGGCTCAAACCCAAGACAGCCAAGCCAGGAGGAGATGGAGAAGCTGCTGAAGTGCTGCTACTATGACACAGAGGTGGATTTCTAAATAAAAGATAGTATTTACAGACAGAAGAATGAATGATAATATGGTATCCGGCGGTGCACATGTATCGCCGGATATTTTTGTTGGAAAAAATAGTTGACAACAAAATGTAATTATAATGTACTTGCAAAGTATGCGAAGTTTATAAGTGCGTTT
>ULOC01053612.1_pt1 | contig 10360 bp, 8 predicted proteins | sample 1952181 | NCBI WGS metagenome assembly ULOC01 (sample SAMEA4835592, study PRJEB28245) | human gut metagenome | biome: gut microbiome; material: fecal sample | place: Denmark | collected 2008
ACGAACTAATATCACTGTTTTCGCATGCATCTATAGCTTTTTTTATGACATTTTCAAATTTTCTCCATTCTTTATAATCTAGAACACCTTGTAGTTCTCTAGCATACCAAAATTCAATACCGTTTTCATCAACATGTTTTATATTTTCAAATGCTTCATTATTCTTTTCTAAATCGTTCAATAATATCATCTCCTTTTCATATTTTAAGAGTGATTATAAAACAATTGTTTGTATTTGTCAAGTATTTTACTTAAATTTAACATTTTAGTTTAATTTTTACAAATATTGTAATATAATGCAACAAAACTACACATTTACATGTGTAGTTTTGTTGTTATTTAAATTCAACTATTGGATTTGAACTATTTAAATCTAGCTGTTTCGTATCGTATGTTTCTCCATCAATTATTACTTTTACATCAATTGTTCCTCTTCCAGTTGTCGTAAATGTAACTCTTTCCACATCTTTTCTATATTTTCTTTTATTACATACGGTATCAGTCCCAGCTGTTACAGTCAATTCAATTTCTGGATTTATCTCATTTCCACTTTCGTCTTTTTCAACACCTCCAGTTAATGCTTTTAAATTGACATTTATGGTTCCTTTCTTCAACTGAGCTATTTTATTAACAGTAATTGTAACTTTTGTACCATCATTTGAAACAGTTCCCGCATCAATTGATTGTCTTAGTACAACTCCATCATCCTTTGTTGTATCTTCTTCATATACAACTGTCACACTAAAGCCTAAATCTTTAAGCTTTTTCTTTGCATCCGCTTCTTTTGAACCAATTACATAATCCATTGTAATTTGTTTAATTCCTGTACTTACATATACCTTAATAGTATCTCCTGCATTAACCTCTGTATCTGCTTCTGGGTCTTGTCTTATAACATAACCTGCCTCTACCTTGCTACTTGACTCTTCTACTTTTTCTGCAACAAGTTCTTGCTCTGTAAGTAGTGCTACTGCATTGTCGTAAGTCTCTCCTGCAATTTTAGGAACAATTTTTGTATTGCTTCCTTTACTTACAACTATTTTTACAGTTGATTTTTCTTTTATTTTATAGTTTTCCATATATCCTGGATCTTGTGATATAACTTTGCCAAGTTCTACATCTTTGTCATATTGTTCATCAACTTCAAGTACTAAATTATTGTCTTTTGCAACTTTCTCTGCTTCCTCTCTTGTCATATTTACGAAGTTTGGAAGTGCTACATCTTTTGCTCTACCAATATTTAATATCCCTTTTGTTGCAAAAAATCCAGCAACTGGTATTAATATAATAAGTAATATAATTAGTAAAACTTTCATAGCAGGATGTTCTTTTAAATATGTAGCCAATTTGCCTTTTTTCTTTTCGTTTGATTTAGCCTCTCTGTTAGGCACGTGTGTTTCTTCTTTTTTTATTTCTTCTCCTGAAAGTGTTGGTACTACTTGAGTATATCCATTATTTATATTCTCCCTATCTGTAACAAAACTTCCATCTGGATCTTTTAGTGCCATTGTTAAATCCTTAAGCATTTCTGTTGCACTTTGATATCTTAAATTTGTATCTTTTTTCATTGCTTTTAATATTATTTTATTAACAGAATATGGTATAGATGGATTTAATTTAATTGGCTCTATAGGTTCCTCTTGCATATGTTTTAGTGCAATTGATACAGGCGTATCTGCATCAAATGGAACTCTGCCTGTAAGCATTTCGTACATTACAACACCAAGTGAATATAAGTCTGACTTTGCATCTGTATATCCACCTCTTGCATGCTCTGGTGAAAAATAGTGAACTGATCCAATTGTTGTACCAAATGCAGTAATTGTTGAATTTGATACAGCTTTTGCAATTCCAAAATCTGTAACCTTTGCAACACCATCTTCTGTAATTATTATATTATGTGGCTTTATATCTCTATGAATAATGTTATGTTTATGTGCTGTCTCTAAAGCTGATGCAATTTGTATTGCAATATTTAATGACCATTTCCAAGGAAGTACACCATCTTCATCAATAATTTCCTTAAGAGTTTTTCCTTGAATTAATTCCATTACAATATAGTAAATATTATCTTCTTGTCCTACATCAAATATTGACACAATGTTTGGATGTGCTAAAGATGCTGCAGATTGAGCTTCTATATTAAATCTTTTTATAAATTCTGCATCAGTTGTAAATTCTTCTCTTAAAACCTTTACAGCTACAAATCTATTTAATGTAATGTCTTTTGCTTTATATACTGTAGCCATGCCACCATTGCCAATTCGGTTAATTATTTCATAACGGTTTCCTATAACTCTACCTTCTAAATTCATAACTTTCTCTCCCTTATATTATGATACTATGATTACAACAGTAATATTGTCGTAACCACCAAAATTATTTGCCTGTTTTACTAGCACTTCTGCTGCCTTTTCTGGATTTTTAATAACTGTATCACAAATTTCTTCTTCTGATACCATATTTGTTAGTCCATCTGTGCACATTATAAAAATATCATTTTTTTCAACATTTCTTGCTCTTATATCTGGTTCTACAAATGGAGTACATCCAAGTGCCTTTGTAAGCATATTTTTCTTAGGATGATTGTTTGCCTCTTCCCTTGTAATCTTTTTTTCTTCTACAAGTTGCTCCACATAACTGTGATCTTTTGTAAGTTTTCTCATCGTTCCTTTTCGAATTCTATATATTCTGCTATCTCCAATATGTCCAATATATGCTTTATTATTATATATTAAGCAAACTTCAAGTGTAGTACCCATTCCTTCAAGTTCTTGAATTTCTTTTGATTTTTTAAAAACTACCTCATTTGCATAAATCATTGAACTTCGAACTAACTCTAGCAATTCTTCTTTTGTATTTTCGCATTTAAAATTATTTTTAACATACTCTCTTACTGCATTTGTTGCCAAATTGCTTGCCACTTCTCCGCCTCTGTATCCACCCATTCCGTCTGCTAAAATGTAAATTTTAGGACTTTCATCATCTGGCGTAATATAATAATAGTCTTGATTTTGCTCCCTTGCTTTTCCTATATCTGTTTTTGCAAAAACCATAAGTTTATTTTTCCTCCTGATTTTTTAAATTTTTCCTCCTAAGCTGTCCACATGCTGCATCTATATCTGAACCTAATTCTCTTCTAATTGTTGCAACTATTCCATTATCATTTAAATAATCTCTAAACTTTATTATATTTTCATTTGTGCTTTTTGTATAACTTCCATTCTCTATCTTATTAATTGGTATCAAATTAACATGGCAAAGCATACCTTTTAATAATTTAACCAATTCTTTTGCATCATCCAAATTATCATTATTGTCCTTTGCAAGTGCATATTCAAAAGATATTCTTTTATTTGTTTTATCTATGTAATACCTGCAAGCTTTCATAAGTTCCTCAATAGAGTATTTCTTATTTACTGGCATCATACTACTTCTTTTTTCATCATTTGTAGCATGAAGTGATATTGAAAGTGTACATTGAAGGTCTTCATTTGCAAAATCATAAATTTTTGGAACAAGTCCACTTGTAGAAACACTTATATGTCTTGCACCTATATTTAGTCCCTTTTGATTATTTATTATTTTTATTGCCTTCATTACATTATCATAATTGTCAAAAGGCTCTCCAATTCCCATAAATACTACATTTGATATTTTATCTTTGATATCTTGCTCGACTGCTAAAATTTGTTCAACAATTTCACCTGCTGTCAAACTTCTTACAAATTGAATTCCAGTTGATGCACAAAATTTACACCCCATCTTACATCCAATTTGAGAAGAAACACATATAGTCTTTCCATGATGATATTGCATAAGTACTGTTTCAATAGCATTTGAATCAAGTACATCAAATAAATATTTTTTTGTTCCATCTGAAGATTCTTGTTTTCTTAAAATTTGATAATTGCACATTGTATAGTTAGCTTTAAGCTTTTCTCTAAGTTCAAGTGAAAGGTTAGTCATTTCATCAAACTCTTTTACTTTTTCTACATATATCCACTTAAAAATTTGCTCTGCTCTATACTTTTTTTCTCCAATTGACACAAGTTCTTCTTGTAATTCGTCTAAATTAAAATCTTTTATATTTTTCATATCTATTTCCTATAATTTTATTTACATATTTATATCATATAAACACATATTTTTCAATAGTTGTTATTTTTCGCTTGGAACTCTCTTAAATTCCTCTAGTCTAACATTATATGCTTCTATGCAATCCTCTTCAAAAGCAAGTCTTGTATCTTCTTTTCCAAGCATTTTTAATATTTTTTTAGTAAATAGTGGATTTAAAATAAGTAATGGTCCTGTTAAATATGTTCCAAAGAAATTGTTTTGCTTTATTCCTTCATATTTACATTCTGGATTAATTCCAACTCCTTTTTCAACTTCTATAAAATAATTGCTGTCTATATTTCCATACATCATAGTAAATTGGCTCTTAAATCCAACAATTTCTATATCTTCGTACTTTCCTGTAAATAAGCTATTATGTCTGTGCATCATATCTCTTTTAGCATACACATCAAAGATTCCTAAACCTTCTATTTTGCTCCCATCTTCATTTTCTATATATTCGCCAAATATTTCAATTGCATTTCCTGTTACTAAAAATATAACATTTTTTTCTATTAATTCTTGTATTCTTTTTTTATATGGTTTTAATTTTGCAATTACTTTTTCTTGTGTTCTTTCTGTCATTGCACCCATGTATATAAAGTTTACATCTTGAGATACAAATGCTGGCTCATCTTCAATTGATGTCTCTATATATTCCTCATCAGGCAAGCACTTTTTTAAATATTTCATGTTGCTTATATCTCCAAACAAATTGCAAAACTCTGGAAATAATATTTCTATCTTCATATTAAATCTCATTCCTTCCCTTTTTCCTCGTCATTTATTACAGTTTCAACTTCCTTTTTAACAGCATCTCTTAAATGAATTGTATAAATATCATATAAAATAAAAATTGTATCAATTCCATCTAATTTGATATTACTTGCTGCTTCAACTTCATCTCTCATATGAACAATTTTTTCTTTTGGAATACCTGCCATTTGCAAACGTACATATGTATCCAAATTTCTTACACCTGTTGTAATTACTTGTTTTATACTGTCATCATTTAAAAATTCATAATCTGTATCATAATGCCATGTTATATTTTCTGAGCTATCATGTGCATCATGAAAATCATCAAGTATTAATATAACTGCCTTGTTTCCTGGTTCTTTTTTAATATAGTCAAATACTCTTGAGCAAGCAATAGGATTCATTCCCTTTGCTAAATGTGTAACAATTTTTTTATCCTTAACTTGTTCTACTGCAAATCTTGTCTCAACTATTTTTTGTTTTTTTAACGAATTATTTATTTTTTCTGCATCAAATCCAAGCTCTTTAAATAAACTAATTACAGCAACCATATTATATATGTTTATAATTCCATCTGTAATCAAATCATAAGCCTCTTCTTTTCCAGCAACATTCATAGTCATTTTTTTATTTTCAATATCTAAGTTTGTTACTTCGTAATTAATTTTAGGTGAACCAAAATCACACTTTTCACAATGAGCACGTCCAATATGATGATATCTTACAAAATCATATTTTAATTTTCCATTACATTTAGGACAAACAACAATATCTTGTACAATATTATGACATTCATCTGTATCAGTTGGTATTCTATCAATTCCAAAATAAACTCTATTATTTTCTTGTGCAATATTGCAAGAAATTAAATCATCTCCATTTAAAATTAACTTTGTATCTCTTGGAATATATTTATTTAAAATATCTGCAATAAATTCTGCATGTGCATTTCTAAGCATCGAATCACGAAATAGATTTGTACAAATTAAATACGTTGGTGTTAAATAAGGATAAACTTTATTTGCACTTCTTTCATCAATTTCCAAAACCGCCATATCTTTTTTAGTTTTTCCAGATAAATTTGCTCCTTTTATAAAAGCAGTTGCAACACCTGAAGCAACATTTGAGCCAAGTTTATTATCTATAAAACTTATATTATTATCTTTTAAAACATCTTCAATCATATTACATACAGTTGTTTTTCCATTTGTTCCGGTAACAGCAATAACAGTTTTAGGCTTATCAATTCTTGCTATAAAATCCGGACATACTGTTATTGCAAACTTTCCTGGAAAAAATGTGGCATTTCTTCTTAATAATTTTAACAAAATTGTTCCAGCTTTTGCTCCCCATAAAGCTACGTAAAATCTAAAATTCTTTTTCATATATTTATATCTATCCTTCCTAGTATATAGAAAACAGCTCTTGCCAGACCTATTTTCTTGATGTTTCAAGAGCTATGTCATATAGAGCTGTTTTATTATTTCTATTTTAAAATTTCTTTAATAGATTCTTTTACAATATCAAGTCCTTTTAATAATAACTCATCTTCAATTACAAGTGATGGCATTATCTTTAATACTGAATCATTGCTTCCTGCAAGTTCTATTATTAATTTCTTTTCAAAACATCTATCTAGTACTGCTCTTGCAAGTTTTCCATCATTAAATTCAATTCCCCAAGTAAGTCCTATTCCTCTTATTTCCATTTCATCTTTTAGTAATGGTTTTACTTCTTTTTCTAAATATTCTTTAACTATTTTCTCTTTAGCTTTAACTTGTGCTGGTATATCTTGCTCTACTGTCATCTCAAGTGCTGCAAGACCTGCTACCATAGAAAGCTGGCAACCTCTAAAGGTTCCATTATGTTCACCTGGATTAAATACATCTAAATCTCTTTTAAACAATGTTACAGCAAAAGGAATTCCATATCCTCCGATTGATTTTGACATACAAACTATATCAGGAACAATATCAGCTCTTTCAAAAGAGAAGAAAGTTCCAGATCTTGAGCATCCAATTTGTACTTCATCACAAATAAGAAGTATATCATGTTTATCACAAAAAGCTCTTAAATCTTGTAAAAATTCTTTGCTAAATACATGAATTCCGCCTTCTTGTTGTACTGTTTCAATTATAATTGCAGAAGGTTTTTCAAATCCTGAATGATCATCAGATAACATATTTTCCATATATCCTATTGTATCAAAATTTCCACCCATAGAATATGGTGCAGGAATATGTTCAACAAATTGAAGTGGAACACCTGCTCCAGCTCTTGCTGCTGCTTCAGTTGTTAATGCAAGTGCTCCTAATGTCATACCATGAAAAGCTCCTGTAAAAGCCCAAATATATGGTCTTTTTTTAACTTTTCTTGCAAGTTTAAGTCCAAGCTCAATAGCATTTGTGCCTGTTGGTCCAGGAAATGCTATTTTATAATCTAAACCACGTGGCTTTAATATTTTCTCTTCAAAGTAACTTATAAATTTTTCTTTAGGAACTGCGTACATATCAAGTGAATGTACAATTCCATCACTTTGTAAATAATCTATCAACTTTTCTTTTATATAATCAGGATTATGTCCATAGTTTAAAGCGCCTGCTCCATCAAAAAAATCTATATATTCATTTCCATCTACATCAGTATATATAGAGCCTTTTGCATATTTCATTTCAACAGGCCATTTTCTACAGTAACTCCTTACATTAGATTCATAATTTTCAAATGTTTCTTTCATATCATAATCAACTCCTCTTGGCGACTATTTTATTACAAAAACGTTCTTATTACAATACATTTTGGTAAATTACTTGGTTTTTTCGTGTTTTTAGATACAAAAAGAAGTAACCTATTTTTTCATAAAAGTTACTTCTTTTCTTTCTACATTTTTTACTACGACTTGAATACTTCATATAATAAAGCTTCTATGCTTGATATTCTTCTTTCAAAAACCTGATTTGTCATATCCATTATCTCATTAAACTCAATCAGTTTTGAAAACTTTTGCATATTAACTTTATGATTTTTAATAAGCATTTTTCTTTGATTTACTTGTTCATCTTTTATTTCTTTTAATACTTCGTTTATTTCTTCAATTAGTGTAACTAGCTCTACATCCTCTTTTTTAGACATATACTTCACCTCTCTTAAACAAACAACTGTACCTATTTTATCATACTTTTATATAAAAATCAATAGATTTACAAACAAAAATTTGTAAATCTATTCTACAATTTTTCCTCCACCAAGTACCACATCATCAATATAAAATACTACAGATTGGCCAGGTGTAATAGCTCTTTGAGGCTCTTTAAATTCAACTTTTACCATTCCATTTTCTTCTGGACAAATTACAGCATCCGCTTCTTTTGCCCTATATCTTATCTTAGCCTTAACATCCATTTTCTTCGAAAAATCAAGATCTAGTAAAAAATTAAGTTCATTTGCATATAACACAGTTGAATATAATTCTTTCTCAGTACCAACAATAACCTCGTTTGTGTTCTTATCTAATTTAATTACATACAATGGCTCTTTATAGCTTATTCCAAGCCCTTTCCTTTGCCCCACTGTATAATTAATTAATCCTTCATGTTTTCCTAAAATCGTACCATCTTTAAGAACAATATTTCCACCCTTTATCTTTTTAGTAGAATGTTTTTTTATAAATCCAATATAATTATTATCTGGTATAAAGCAAACCTCTTGGCTATCAGGCTTTTTCGCAACTGCAAGTCCATTTTCCTCTGCAATTTTTCTTATCTCTGATTTGTCCTCAAAATTTTCTAAAGGAAAAACAAGTTTTGAAAGAACATTTTTATTCATACTATATAAGAAATATGTTTGATCTTTCTTGCTCGCATTTGATTTTTTTAATACATATTGATTGTACTTTTCACTATATTCTACTTTTGCATAATGGCCTGTAGAAATATAATCACATCCAAGTTCTAATGCCTTTTTATAGAACAAATCAAATTTCAAATACTTGTTGCACTCGATACAAGGGTTAGGTGTTTTTGCACATTCATAACAATTTATAAAATCATTTACAACTTTGTCATCAAAACTTTCTCTGCAATCCAATGTATAATGTGGTATTCCTATCTTGTCACATACTCTTTTAGCATCATATGTTGCAGAAAAAGAACAACATCCACCTTCAATTTCTGGATTTTCTTTATCTTCCCACAATCTCATTGTTGCACCTATTACATCATATCCTGCTTGTTTAAGTAAAAGAGCTGATACAGAACTATCAACTCCTCCACTCATACCAAGCAATACTCTTTTATTGCTCATATATTTTCTTACCTTTCATAAAACATTTAATACTACCTGTAACTTTTATGCAATATTATAAGTGTCATTTTTATTTCTTTTTGTCTTCTTCAACTACCCTAATATGTACATCTTCTAATTGTTTATCTGTTACAGTATTTGGAGCTCTCATAAGTAAATCTCTTGCTTTTTTGTTTTTAGGGAACGCAATAACTTCTCTAATATTATCACTATCAGCAATAAGCATTACCATTCTATCAAGTCCAGGAGCAGCACCAGCATGAGGTGGTGTTCCATATTGGAATGCATTATACAATGCACCAAATCTTGTTTCAACTTCTTTTTCTGTATATCCTGCAATTTCAAATGCTTTTACCATAAGCTCTGGGTCGTGGTTTCTTACAGCTCCAGAAGCCATTTCGTATCCATTGCAAACAACATCATATTGATATGCAAGAATATCAAGTGGATCTTTATGCTCTAATGCATCCATTCCTCCTTGTGGCATTGAAAATGGGTTATGGTTAAAATCAATTGTTCCTTCGTCTGATAATTCATACATAGGAAAATCTACTATCAAGCAAAATTTATATATATTCTTTTCAATTAAATCTAATCTTTTACCAAGTTCAATTCTAATTTGTCCTGCAATTTTTTGCACTTTTTCTAAATTCTCATCTGCCATAAAGAATACACTACAGTTAGGTTTTACACCATATTTGTCAGAAAGCTCTGCAAACATCTTGTCTGTAACAAATTTAGAAATACCACCAGATACAGTATTTTCGCTGTCAACTTTTATCCAACCAAGTCCATCTGCACCAGCTTCTTCTTTTGCAAAATCTGTCATACTATCAAAGAATTTTCTTCCTTGACTTGCACCATTTTCCACAACAATTGCTTTTACAATTTTGCCTTTAAATGCGTTAAACTCGCTTTCCTTAAATAAATCTGATACATCTTGTATAATCAATGGATTTCTTAAATCTGGCTTATCACTTCCGTATTTTTCCATAGCTTCTCTGTATGGAATACGTTTAAATGGACCTTCTTCAACTTTCCAATTTGTATGCTCTTTAAATACAGTTGGTATAACATCTTCTAAAACCTTAAACACATCTTCTTGCTCTGCAAAGCTCATTTCAAAGTCAAGTTGATAAAACTCACCTGGTGCTCTATCTGCTCTTGGATCTTCATCTCT
>ULOC01055253.1_pt1 | contig 10353 bp, 11 predicted proteins | sample 1952181 | NCBI WGS metagenome assembly ULOC01 (sample SAMEA4835592, study PRJEB28245) | human gut metagenome | biome: gut microbiome; material: fecal sample | place: Denmark | collected 2008
ATTACCCTCAAAAGAGGATAATTGGATTATACGTGTAATGGATGATAGATACACATGTACTAAAAAAAAGAGAACTTTATTTGAAAAAAATTATTGCATTTCAAGATACCGAACCTGTAAAAGTTGTCACTGGTATCCGCAGGTGTGGAAAATCAAGTCTGCTTAAGCTCATGACTCTTCATTTGAAAGAAAATGGTGTATCAGAGGAACAGATTCTTGAGATGAATTTTGAGTCCTATTTTTAAGGATATGAATAGTGATGATTTTTATAAATATGTGAAGGCACACATAATTGAAGGAAAGAGAATGTATCTCTTTTTTGATGAGGTTCAGCGTGTCCCTAATTGGGAAGATGCAGTCAATTCTTTTCGAGTTGATTTTAACTGTGATATCTATGTGACAGGTTAAAATGCGTATATGCTATCTTCCGAATATGCCACATACTTATCAGGCAGATGTGTAGAAATAAAGATGCTGCCATTGTCTTTTTCGGAGTTTTTGACTTTTTATGATTTTGAAATTAAAGAAACAAAGAGTGCATTAGGCGGCACTCGAAAACAAGTATTTGATTCTAATGGAGAACATTATGAAATTCGTGAAGTTTTTGATGCTTATATGCGCTTTGGGGGGATGCCCGGTATTGCAGATGTTGGACTTGACCAAGAAAAAGCACTTATATTACTTGAAGGAATTTACTCAACGGTTATTATGAGAGATATCTTAGAACGTGAAAATCTGAGGGGGCAAAAGCGTATTACAGACCCCATTCTCTTAAAAAAGATTATTACATTTCTTGCCGATAATATTGGCAGCAATATATCCGTGTCCTCAATAGGTAATATTCTTGTAAATGAAGGATTACTTGAGGATGGCAAACGGAAAGGAACACCAAGTACACATACGGTACAGTCATATGTAGATGCCTTGCTGGAAGCGTATTTCTTTTATGATATTAAAAGATTTGATATTAAAGGGAAAGAATTTTTGCGGACACTTGGAAAATACTATATTGTTGATATTGGTCTTAGAAATTATCTTCTTGGTTTTAGAGACCGTGATAGTGGACATGTCTTAGAAAATATTGTTTATTTTGAATTGCTTCGGCGTGGTTTTGATGTATCAATTGGAAAAATAGATAATGCTGAAGTTGATTTTATTGCAACAAAAGTAGATGAAAAACAATATATTCAGGTAACCGAATCAATGGAAAATGAAGATGTTCGAAAAAGAGAATTGTTCCCGCTGCAAAAAATCGGAGATAATTATGAAAAGATAATTCTTTCATTGAATCCTGGAATGGATAATTCATATGATGGTATAAAATCAATTAATCTCATTGATTGGTTGATTTCAGAATGACAAAATTAATTTTTGTAAATAAAAACAGTTTACACAGAATGAGTACAAGAGAACGTACCCACTCTGCGTAAACTGTTTTAATATTTATTCTTAAATATTTTCCCCCTGATATTATCACAGTAATAACAGTAACTCTTATAAATCCACCGATAAATAAATTTCGATTTTTTCATCGACATTTCAAACGATTTTGTATGGTATGACTTTCCATGCATCCAGTCGACAATTGTCTGGAAGGTTACCGGAGGAGCGTATTCCTCAGCACGCTCACCAAGTGCCACGGCATCCTTGAGGCTTCCAAAGACATTCAGCAGAATCGGATCGTCGGTTGTCTGCTTGAAGTTTGCCATGCCAAAGTCATACAGGTAATGGCCGGTTGTAAATTCATCCTCTAAGTTGAGTGCACAGAAATCCTTTGCAAAGCGAACCAGATAAGTTTCCAATGCCTGATTCATTTCTTCGTCATTTTCACAGGAATTAAATACCGGCTCGATGCGTCCATTTTTCTCTTCGTAGGTTTCGATGGTACGATACGGAAGATTTGCAAAAATGGATTCTGCAAACACAACGGAATGTGTGTTGCAGGTGTAGTTGTAGCGGATGGATTTGCCGATGGTCGGGTAAATGCTCCGTACATAATACATCGGGTCATCTACTTCGTGACCGGCTGCATCTGCTAAGAGTCTTGTCAGACAATCCTGTGTATAGCCGCGTCCCCAGTATTCCACAAAGGCGAATGGCTCGTCAAAGTTAATTTCCTGACGAAGATAGTCGGAAACGATGACACGCTGCTTTTTGGCAACGGCAAGCAAATGTTCTTTGTAAGCATCGGAACGTTTTAATTTCTGGCTCACATCAGAAATTAACTGGTCTGAATAACGCTTCGTTGTTTTTAAGTAACCAAGCTCCGGGAAGAACTTATCAAATGTTGCTTCGTCAATCAAAAGGGCGGAAAGCAATTTGTTGAAATTGCGAACGCCGCTGAAGTTGCCGTAAGGCTCGAAAAATTCTTCATCCACTTTGTCGATAAACGATGGCACACGCCATGCTTTTCGTGAACCGTAAATATATTTTGTGCGCAGCGGAAGTCCTTTGCTCTCAATTACGGCATCCGCCATAAGTTTCAAATAATAGCCGTCACGGGAAATAAAATAAAGTGTTTTGTAACCTCGTTTTAAGGCGTCGTGAACTGCCCAGTGAACATAAGGAACGAAATAAAGACTGGCATATTTGTAGGCAAAAGTCTCTTTGTCCGTGTGCTCCTCCAGACGGAAGTTGCGGAACAATTTCACAACACTGTGCATACCATATTCTTCAATGTAGGCTGCCATATGTTTTTCATAGTTGTCAAGTTCCGGAACCGACACCGGCTGTGTGTGGATGCCAAGACGGGATGGCTGGGTGTCATCGGCAAATTTATTATCGCCAATGTGAATCCATTCCGAATAATGGTAGTCGAGAGAACTATATACTTCCAAAAATAATTTTCTGGTTGTTTTTTGATAACCTTTATCGCTCGATAAAAACAGTGGAAGTGTGGCAAGAAGCGGGTCCGCTTTTGCTAACATTTTCTGAATCGTTTCTTTCGGCAAATACATATCACTGATTAATACAACATCGTTTCCTTCGGCAAGATACGATTTGAGCATATCAATGTGGTCGGTTAAAGGAATGACGGAGCGGATTTCTTCCTCGCACTCCCATGTAATCAACTGCTGTTTCTGCTCATCGGTGAGAGGAAACAGTGTTGCCATGTGGTCATAAATTTCCGACAACTGGATTTCCAAATGGTCGTCATTTCGGATTAATACCGACTTTTTATAAAACTCACGCACATTGGATTCGCACCAGCGGCGAATCTGCGAAAATTTGCGGATAAAATAGCTGTCGTAGCCACAGTCAGACTGCTCCAGTTTTTTGCGGACATTGTCGAAAACGCTGGAAGGATGACAGCACTGACGTGAAAACAGGGTATCAAAAATATCGAAACTGTAAAGTTTCGGAAAGTCTCGTTTTTCCGGCGTGAAAGAAAGTGCGGTGTTGATAATCCGCTCGCAGTCATTTTCATCCGAATAAGACCAGAATAACTGATTGATTCGGTCGAGTTCTTTTTTTTCTGTCTCTTTGCAAGAAGCAAGAGCTGCAAGTAATTCATCAAAATCAGATGCTTCGGTTCCGCAGGTCATTTCTCGTACATCGAAAACAAAATCGCGGAAATTTTCTTTGTCATCAATATCATAAAAATACCTAATAAAAGTTTTTACTCCACGCGCTAATAAATCATAGAAAATGGAGGAGTAATCAACAATGGCAATGTCGATATCGGAAAAGATTTCGTACACATCATCTTCATTTTCCCAGAAATAAAAATTCGGATGTTCACGATATACTTCTTTCATTGCGAGATACTGAGTGTCTTTTTCCACTAAAGGATGCATTTTTAATATCAAAAGAATGTTGTTTTCATGAAGGACTTCTGCTAGACGTTTCATATCCGGAAGAGCGGACTTCATGAAATTAGCACCATTATTATCGCGGTAAGTAGGGCAGTATATTGCCAGCTTGGTATCGGCAGACAGCCCTTTCTTTTTGCGAATATCATGGTCGTAACTTTGAATGTTATCGTTCACAACACAGCGTGGATAGCCTGCACGGATTACTTTGTCATCATCAATGCCGCACTGCTCTTTGAAATGTTTTTCCATAATTTCCGAGGTAACTAAAAAGAGCTGGTTGTTGCGAAGAATATCGTTGTTTTGAATGTATTTTTTCGCAATGCGCTCCTGAAGAAATCCGTCGGTTACCTTTCTTTCGATACTCTTGCAGCCAACGCCGTGCCACAGATTCAAAACGGTAATACCGGAAAGTTCCGGCTGAAATACTTCTTTACACATTTCAACGACATAGACACCGGCTTTTTTCATGACATCTTTTCCTTTGGAAGAGCGGTAAAGTTCTGCCTCGTAACCAAGTTTATGCACGTAGTTCATCGTGTCTGCATTGTAGCACATCCAGACCGGTTTGATTTCTTTGTGATGTCTTATGATATATTCAAACATCCATTTTGGATTGCCGGCAAAGCTATTTCCGGCGTTAAAAATCCATAAATTTTTATCTCGTTGTTCGCTCATTTTATTACTCCTTCTTAGTTCTCTAATATATGAAGAATTTGTTCACATGCTGTTCCTTTTTCAAAAGAACCCATGGTTTCAAAGTGTTGTTTATACAAAGTTGTGAAGTCTTCGTCCCGGTATTTGACTGCCATGTCGGGAAGTGCTGCAATGTCTTTGCATTTCAAATACGGCCATGTGTCATATGGAACAAAGAAACCGCGGTCCATTTGTTCGTATTCTTTCAGGCGGTTTTCCAATAAGAAAACCGGGCGCCCGGTCAGGGCAAAATCCCAGATGCAGGAAGAAAAATCGGTTACCAGTAAATCACTGGTGTAAAGTAAGTCCTGCATTTCGTAATAGGAATTTCCATCAAGAATCCGCTCATCAAGGGATTCATTTGTTTCCTCGCGAAAATAATGTGAGCGGTAAAGAACAATCCAGTTGTTTTTTGTTGCTTCTTCTAAGCGGTCAATGGTTTCTGATAAATAACGTAAATCGTACTGCTCTTTTTCCGGCGCGGTCATCTGAAAACTTGGCGCAAAAAGCAAAATTTTTGTCTGCTCGCTTATATGATAAAAGTCCTGTACACGTTTTTTGATTTCCGGATGCTTGGAGAAAAAAATATCGTTTCTTGGCGTTCCGGTTTCCAAAAAGATTTTTCGGTCTAACGAAAATGCTTCGGCGTACATGTCAGTGCATGCTTGGCAGGAAGACACAAAGTAATCTAACCGCTTATACCATTTATCAAAATTTGCGGCAAATGTTTCATCTTCGTTTATTGTTTCTTTGCCGACTTTTTTATAAGCGCCGCCACCATGCCAGGTTGTCAAAAAGATTTGTCCTCTTTTTTTGACAAGTGCTTCATCAATCATATCGTTAGTGATAAAAATACCACAGCGCAGAAATAATTTAAAATAGCTTAAGCTTCGCTGGCGCACGACTGTAATTCCGGTCCGCATCGTACAGGTTTCCGGAAAACGGGTGACCCAGATAAGTTCGTATTTTCCCGGATGTTTTAACCAAAACGACTCCATAAGAACACTTGGGTTGCACACATAGCCCTTGCGGTTATTCGCATAAAACATAATCCGGTTTTTTTTGACCGGAATAAAAAACAGCAGGTACTGAAGAAGTCGTGCTATTTGTATTTTTGCTTTCATATTAAAACGCTTCCTCTTTCCTTTTTCATAACCTCAATATTTTACTACAGAGCATAAATAGATGTCAAGTGTTGACAAATCAAGGGGTCAAGTGTTTACTGGTACCTTTTTGTTTCCGTAATTCAGCAGAAAAGCTTTGCGTCTCGCAGGCGCTCCCGCTCGTTGAGTACGTAGCGGTATGGGCACTGAAACTACCAGTGCCATATACCGACGTACTCAAAACCTACGAGTTGCAAAGTTTTTCTACTGAATTACTGGAATAAAATAAAGTGCCAGTAAATACTTGCCAACAAATATCTCTTGTCTAAATTAGGGTTCTAGTTTTAAAGTAACAATTTTTCCTTGATTTGCCCCATAGGGGTGGTTTGCATCAAATGTTAGTTGCTTATCTTTTTAGGTTGCCGTAAATTAGCAGGAAAAGATTTGTGGTAAGTGAGTACAAACACGTGGGTATCAGGCATTGCGTATTTTGCGTGCCGATACCCCTACGCGTTTGTTGAGCGGGAGCGCTCACGAACCACAAACTTTTCCTGCTAATTTACGGCAACCTAAAAATTTTAAAAGCAACAAACATTTGAAAAAAGGATGACAAAAACAGAGGAGTTTCATATAATAAGTGTGAAGATATTTCTTTGGGGATTTATATGTCAGAAAAGAATAATTTTTTGTATGATGTCAGTATGTCCTATGTAAATGCCGGATGGCAGGAGCGTTACTGTGCGCTGGTAAAGTATCTTGATGCATATCTGAAGGAGAATTGTGGTGAATTTTTTGCTGATTTGCAGCTTTACCAGACCGGGCCGATGAATTATGTAGTAGTGGCGGTGTATTATGATGTGCCGGGTGTTGGCGAGGCTCTTCCTAAGATTCTTGGATTTGTAAATGCAAAATATCGGGAAGTTGTTGGACATAATGTAAGACGAAAGCAGATTTTGAAGTTTGACTTAGCAAAAAAATTACACGGGCAGAGTGAAGTGTGTCTGCACGCTTCCTCGGAAGAGATGGAGGAATCAGAAGATGAACAACCGCGAGAGGATTATGCGTCTTCGACAGGAGAAGAAATTAGACAGGAACGAAATGATACAGCTTCTTGAAACAGCAAATAGAGAGGACCGAGAGTATCTTGCCGCACAGGCGAGAGAGGTTCGGGAGAAGATTTATGGGAAGGACGTATTTGTTCGAGGGCTGATTGAATTTACAAATATCTGCCGCAATGATTGTTATTACTGCGGGATACGCAAAAGTAACGAAAAGGTGGAGCGATACCGCCTGACGCCGGAAGAAATTTTGTCCTGCGCCAAAGAAGGATATGAATTGGGATTTCGCACTTTTGTGCTGCAAGGTGGCGAAGATGGCTGGTTTACGAAAGAACGGGTGGCTTCGATTGTCCGGGAATTAAAGAAACAATTTCCGGATTGTGCAGTGACGCTATCCATCGGAGAGCGTACGAAAGAGGAATATGAATGTTTCCGTGAGGCGGGGGCAGACCGTTACCTTCTGCGCCACGAGACGGCGGACGACGCTCACTATAGAAAATTGCATCCGCAGGAAATGAAACTTAAAAACCGTAAAGAATGTTTATTTACCTTACGTGGACTTGGATATGAAGTAGGTGCCGGTTTTATGGTAGGCTCGCCGGGACAGACGGTGGAGTGTCTTGTTGAAGATTTTGAATTTTTGCAGGAACTGAAGCCCCATATGATTGGAATCGGACCGTTTCTTGCCCATCAGGATACACCATTTGGTGTAGAAGAAAATGGTTCCTATGAGCAGACACTTTTATTATTAAGTATTCTTCGTCTGATGTTTCCGGGGGTGTTACTTCCTGCGACGACAGCACTTGGAACAATTGCACCGGATGGACGGGAGCAGGGATTATTGGCAGGAGCGAATGTATTAATGCCAAATTTATCACCGGTTTCTGTGCGGAAAAAGTACGAGCTGTATGATAATAAAATATGCACCGGGGAAGAGTCGGCGCAGTGCAAAGACTGTTTAAGCAGACGTGTGGAATCGGTTGGTTACCGGATTGTGACTGACCGGGGAGACAGCCGGATTGAAAAATAGGAGGAACGTATGATAGCGTATTTTTTGGCAGCATATTTGATTTTAAATGGAATTGTATTTTTAGTTTATGGAGTGGACAAGTATAAAGCAGTTCACAATAAGTGGAGAATCCCGGAAACTACCCTTCTTATTGCCGCTGTCTTTGGCGTGATAGGTGCGTTTGCCGGAATGCATGTTTTTCATCACAAAACACGTAAACCAAAGTTTTATATTGGGGTTCCCGTTATCTTTTTCTTGGAAGTTCTTGCTGTTATTGGTTTTTTGGGGGGAAGGCTGTGAAGGAGATTCCAATGGAAGAGTAGGAAGTATATCTTTTGCGTCGTAAAACGTGAAGGGCTGCAAACCAATCTGGTAAATTTACTGGATTATCTGAGTACGAACCAGCCAACGGATGAATACACTCATAAACTTCAGCATCGTGTGCTGGAAATGCGCGATGACACAGAATGGAGGGAAAATTATATGACGTGGGAAATGAAATTGGATGAAAGATATGAAACGGGTCATAAGGCAGGCAGGGAGGAAGAACTATGCAGACTGATAAAAAAGAAACTTGAAAAAGGGAAAAACATAACGCAGATTGCAGATGAGTGCGAGGAGACGGAAGAAAGGATACTTGAATTGATGGAGAAGATGGAGAAAACATCTTACAATGAATAAATTATTTATATGTCAAGGAGTGAAGATACTGTCCACTGAAAGTAACGTGTTATTAGTCTTTTTAGATGAGACAGTTTTGGCAGATTATGATAAATTTGCAAGTCTTGCAAATCAGTATAAAGAATACGCAAATTATTATGAGGAAACAAGCGGTTCCATGGAGCATAATGCAGAAGAAGTAATGGATGCAATTCAAAGTATTTCAAATGTTTTGGAAAATGCAAGTTCAGCACAGATGGAACTTGCGTCTGCAGTAGAAAGCGTAAATGCTTTGCGGGAGACGATGGGAAAATTTAATATGTAAAGCAATATAGGTAGAAACTTTTTCAAATTTCAGATAATAATAAAAGAAAAGATTGTGTTTTGTGGGCGCTCCCGCTTAACAAGCGCGTAGGGGTATCGGCATGCTAAATACGCATGCCGGATACCCACGTGCTTGTACCCACGCAACACAATCTTTTCTTTTATTATTATCTGAAATCCGGAAGAGTAGACCTATATTGTTACATATTAACTTCTATCTAATTTGCAATTTCCCTTTTCCTCAAACCTAATCCCCAATCCGTTCCGTAGCAAAAAAACACAACCCATTGACTGCATACAGCCACGCGGGTATGAGACATGCGTATTTAGCATGCCCATACCCTTGCGCGGCTGTTAAGCGAGAGCGTGCAGTCAATGGGTTGTGTTTTTTTGCAAATTTTTACGCATTTTTTACATAGAAATGATTTCAGATTTTACATTCGACCCCTAAACTAGGTCTTGTAAGAAAGAAAAAGAAAGATGAAAAGATTGAAAGGAGAAAACAAAAATGAAGATGACAAAAAAAGTATTAGGAATGGTTTTATGCGGGGTTATGACAGTGGGGATGATTACCGGCTGTGGCGGCTCTGACAGCAGCACAACAAATGATGCAGGAAATACATCAGCAGATGCAGCGCAGGAAATTTCCGTTGTATCACGTGAAGATGGTTCTGGTACACGAGGCGCTTTCATAGAACTTTTTGGTGTTGAAGATGAGGAGAACGGAGAAAAAGTAGACAAGACGACAGAAGAAGCAACAATCGCAAACAGCACGGAAATCGTTATGACAACCGTAGCCGGTGATAAAAATGCAATTGGTTACTGCTCACTCGGTTCTTTAAATGACAGCGTGAAAGGACTTAAGATTGACGGTGCAGAGCCAACGGTTGACAACATTAACAATGGAAGTTATGCAATTGCCCGACCATTTAACATTGCAACAAAGGATAAGAAAAGTGAAGTAACACAGGACTTCATTAACTACATCCTGAGTGAAGACGGACAGAAAGTAATTGAGTCTAACGGTTACATCAAAGCAAGTGATGCCGGTGCTTTCAAGAGTAATGGTGCCAAAGGTAAAATTGTAGTAGCCGGTTCCTCTTCGGTTACGCCGGTTATGGAAAAACTTGCTGAAAGTTACAAGACAGTAAACAGTGGAGCAGAAATTGAAATTCAGGAAAGTGATTCCACAACAGGTATGAACTCAGCAGCAGAAGGAACTTGTGACATCGGTATGGCATCCCGTGACTTAAAAGACAGTGAAACAGGTGCAGGACTTACACCGACAGTAATTGCAAAAGACGGAATCGTAGTAATCGTAAATAACGAAAACAAAGTAGATAACATGACAAAAGCACAGGTAAATGATGTGTTCCGCGGAACAATCACAGACTGGAGTGCCATCAAATAAAGGAGGCAGCCATGAAAGAAAAGGCAATGAAAGTAGTGTTTCTGATTGCCGCTTGTGTTTCGATTCTCGCTGTAGCATTAATTTGTATCTTTCTCTTCGCCAATGGTATCCCGGCAATTAAGGAAATCGGCTTATTCGATTTCCTTACGGGAACGGTGTGGAAACCGGGAAATCACAAATTTGGGATTTTGCCGATGATATTAGGAAGTATATATGTGACCGCCGGAGCTCTTATTGTAGGAGTTCCGATTGGCATTTTGACGGCGGTGTTTTTAGCAAA
>ULOC01038013.1_pt1 | contig 10317 bp, 9 predicted proteins | sample 1952181 | NCBI WGS metagenome assembly ULOC01 (sample SAMEA4835592, study PRJEB28245) | human gut metagenome | biome: gut microbiome; material: fecal sample | place: Denmark | collected 2008
ATCACTATCAGTTGAAACACGAGCATAAGCAGCAATACTTGGCTAATTCTCAGGTTCCGTAAAGCTAATAAAATCCCATTATTGGTAACGCTCATGTAGCAAATCAATCAGTGTCATCAATGCTTAAGTAAGCATCAACAGATATTTCATCATCCTTGTGGTGGTCAACAAGGTCTTCAATGCCATCAAGGTCTTTGATTTGACCACGCTGATACATAGCGCAAATTTCATTGTTGCGGTAATCGTAAATGGTTTCTGCATCCTTCGCCGCAACATTGCGAAGAAATAAACGGGCGGTTTCAATCAATATCATATTGTCCTCCATCTTCAATATAAAAATTCATATTAACCGGCCATAAATGCCTAAGTTATCATTTCACATCAAGTTTCAGTATTAGGCTTAATATGGATGGTTCATTTATATAAAAAAACAAAAGAAACTTAACAACGATTTTGGTAAGTGCGTCATTTATTTGTGTATATTTTACCATATACTAAACAAAAAATCTATCAGATGGCATTAACTGATAGACTGTATTAAAGATGTATAGTAACAAAACTAAAAACTAATTACTATATTTATCTTCTATATTAAAATAATTACATAATAATCGATACCTAGCATTCTTCAGCATAATAATCTGATTAGATTTCATAAATTCAAATTCATAAGAGATAATTTTTATAACATGTATATTTAAGTACTTAATACCACCCTAAAAATTAAATATTATTACTTATCTTAATACTTTTTTAATTTTCTTTACTTAAAAAATTCATTATAAGTTTAATTATAACTTCTTTTTCTTCCGGATTTGATTCAGCAGTTAAAACGGTAATTGCAACTAATGTATCGTTTGATATTATTATTTTGCCATTTTTAATTAACGCGTGATTTCTATTTAAAAATTCCAAAAATAATGTTGCCGCAATTCTTTTACAACCATCAATAAATGGATGATCTTTCACTATAAAATATAGCAAATGTGCAGCTTTTTCTTCTAATGAAGGATAAACTTCTAGTCCAAAAATATTTTGATAAATTGCAGCTAGAATTCCTTCTAATTTTCCATTTTCTTTTTCAACACCAAATACAGATGACATATTTTTAAACTTCATCGAATCAATAATAATTTTACAATCAGAGTAGGATAATTTATATAATGTTTCATTACCTTTTGGTTTAACTAAACATTGATGATCATAATCATCTAATAAATCTAAAGCCTTAGTATATTTTTCTATAACATTAACTAATGCTTCTTGGTCAATATTTAATGATGATGCAAGCATCTTATTTTGTACTTCAATTGTTTTATTAAGCACTTCTATTCTTTTTTTATTAATGGAATAACCTTGTATTAAGTATTCTTTTAGAACTTTGTTAGCCCATTTTCTAAAAATAATACCTCTTTGCGATTTTACTCTATAACCAACAGAAATAATCATATCAAGATTATAAATTTTTATGGTACGATTAACTTTTCTATTTCCCTCAATTTGAACTTGTGCGTTTTCCGCACATGTTGAAGCAACATCTAATTCTTTATCTTTATAAATATTATTAATATGTCTAACAATTCTTGTACGATCAACATCAAACAATAAAGCCATTTCTTCTTGAGAAAGCCAAACCGTTTCATTATTAATATCTGCTCTAACATCAATTTCAAAACTATTGTCTACAAATTTTGCAATTTTAAAATCATTCATAAAATAATTCGACACTCCTTTCTTGCATACAAAAGCTTTATCTAATATCACTATAATTATATTATATATTTTTTTGTATGTTTTATCGACATATTTTTGTTATTTTTCAAACTAATTTATATAAAAATAATAGTTAATTAACCTTTATTTTCTTGCTAATGCCTTTCATGCCAAATGTTATCATTTTAACAATTTTTTTAGGAAAACAACAAATTGTTATTGCCACTTTATTGCTATTTTCAAGGTAAATAATACAAAAATAGTTCAAGCTAACAAGTACATAAAAACTTGATACCTAAGCCATTTTTCAAAAAAAATATAGTTAAATAGGCCCAAAAAATTCATAAAAACAACAATGATGGTCTGATTACAAAAATTGATACAATGCATACCATAAATACCGAAAATTTTCACACCAAACTATTTTTAATTAATTTCTTGTAAAACGATATTCTTTTTTAATTATTACTGAATCAAAAAATCTTTCTTGGAACTCAGTCAATGCGTTAATTGCATCATCTGAATAATCATTCCCATTTTTAGAAACAATAAGTTTTTCATCGTCATCGTTAGGCCTATTGCTTCTTCAACGGCACCTATATACCAAAATGTTCCATTATCCACTGGACATCCACATTTTACCACTACGCAGCATTCGCTTACTTTATTGTAATTTTCCTGTAACCATTAACGTAACTCATCACGATTTTTTGCTGGTAATAAATTCTTAAAATTCATTTCTCTTTCATCACAAATTCTAAGTTGTTTATTTCTTTTTTTTTCGGCTTTGGAGCTGGCAGTTCATCATACATTGCATAAAACAAGCCCGTCAAAAATTCCTTATTATCAACTTCATCTACCAGCAACATCTCTTTAGCTCCTTCATAGGGTAATTCATACGAAGGTGTCGGCATATAACTAATTGCTAATTTTACTGGTTTAACAAGTAATCTATCATCATAGATACCGCCTACAATCTTCCACGATAATAAATAATAAATTCTCCCATCATAGCTCGATAAGTAATTTCTTCTAATTCAGATATCTGTCCTAAAATAAACTTTAAATATTTCTTGCTTGATGCCATATTTTCACCTCAAATTAATGCCTAAAACCGTAGAAAATAATGTCAGTAATATACCTAACATATTTTTCTTTGCTTTTCAATAATGTTAAATATAATGCTAATAATTAAACTAATTAGACTAACAATTAATGTTTGGTTAAAGAGCAAAATAGTTTCTGATATTTCATATTTAAATTGCCCTGAGGAAGTAAGCACATATCTATTAAACTTTAAAAGACCTGTGAAATTATAGTTTAATGAATAATAAAAATTACCAGTTCTAGCACGATAAAAAAACATAAAGCACTCAATATTTATAATAACGACTGCTATAAAGATTAAGGTAACTATTAAAAAATCTACTTTATTTCGTTTCTTATAATTTGCAATTGTAAACACAAAAACAATTAATATTGCTAAAAGGCAAAGTGGATAAATCACGCCATAAACATCTAAAACATCAGCACATAGCCAACCAATTAGAGCAATAATGAAACAAACCACAAAAGAGACTAAACTTAATACTAAAGAATAGTGATAAGGATTTGACCTATGATTTAGTAAATTAGATGAATCTAAAGTTTCTGTTAAAGCAGAAAAAACAGACTTTAATGCATCATTTTTACTTTCACCATTCTCTAATGATAAATTATAATCATCAAAACAAGTTTGAGTAAACTCTTCAACGATTTTTTTATCTATAATCTTCCTGTTTTTTAACTCATTTCTTACTCTTTTTTTATTATTTGATATTCAGTTTTCATAGTCATCACCTATCATAATTTGTAATAAATGTAAACTTTTTATGTAATAATTTCTATTTGATAAATAGAAGTTTTTACCTTTTTCTGTTAACGCATAGTACTTTCTTTCTTGATTTTGTGTAGATATCTCAATATCATAAGACACTAAGCTATCCTTTTCCATTTCTTTTATGGCAATAAGAGCAGACGAACTACTTATTTTTACATACCCTTCACCATTTTTTGATATTTTTTACTATGTTATATAAATAATCTCGTTGTCTAAATAGATATGCACATATGATTATTTTTGTATAACCTTTTATGAATTCGCTAGAGCTAATCAATTCCTATTACCCCATATCTTAATTACTATCAGTTTTTATTAATTAGTTAAACTATGTTGTTATTTTAATTCATTATTTATATTTGTCAAAATATTAACGTTATTTGATAGATGAGTATAGTAATAAAAATTTTTATGCAAGTAAAAGTTTATTGTGCTAAATAACTACTTCTGTTCATTCACGCATTTATACCTTAAATTAAATCTCGTTGTTACACTTATTATCAAATTCGAACTACGAATTTGAATATAAAAAAAGGCTTGAAACAGCAATTATTACTGTATCAAACCATTACTTCTTATATGGCAATGATTAACTATTTTAATACAATTGCAACCCCTTGTTATTTTTTGCAACCCCTTAAGACAAAATACGACCCATTTATTTGCTATAATTAAAACACTTTATATCAAATTATTTTTTATCATAATATTTGATAAAACTAAATTTTGGAAAGGCTGGAATTATATAAAATTCTTTATCTTCCAAATCTTCAGATTTTTTGAGTAAATTATCATTTATACTATCTTTACTTAAAACTGTTAGCTGTGATGGGTCATTTTGTGAATTAAAAATAAGGTAATCAATTGAAGAATTTTTTAACAAATTAATAAATTGTTTAGTAGCTAATGGATTAACACATTTTACCATTTTATTATTTTCCTTATAATAAGTTCCTCCAAGAGTTTTATCTTCACATACAAATGATATCACAATTTTGTTTGGTAATAATTTTAATTTCTTCATGCAGTCATCTTTATATTTTTCTATTTGGCTCAAATGTTTATTAAATGAGTTCGTAAAATTTTCAATATAATTATTTCTATATTCAATACCATTTGCACCCATTTTATATGTATTATTTTCACAATACCCTTGCTCAACAATACTTATAATTTCAGTCACTTTTTTGTTTTTTATTTCATTATTTTCTTTTTTAAGAACAATAGACTCATTTCTTCTTAGTTTTGATCCATAATTTGAACTAGGTGAGCAATCAAATTCAAAATGTTCAAATATGTATAAAACACTTTCTTTAGAATCAAAATAATAGCCATCTGGATGTTCAAAAGGAATACATTTAAATAATTTATCCACAATATTGTAATTACTGCAATTATTTCCAACACTATAAAAATTTATATCCCCCTGCTCATCACAACATTTTTCATAAGCATGATCACAAAATATTTTAAGTTCTTCTTTAGTTTTAACTTCATCGTTAATTTTATTTTTTTTCTTTTTTGACATTTTAACCATCCTTATTCATCTATAAATGCAAAATTTGATTAACATTAATCTTTAATCTTGTCATCCGATTTTTTTAATTCCTTGCTATTTAATGCAATAGTTTTATTTTCATCTTTTAACATTGCTTTAAAATTCACTTTATATTTAATTGGTTCCTCACCATACACATCTTTAGCCAATATTCTTTGAATAATATTACCTTTATTAACATCATTCACAAAAAATATATAGTATGTATCTGGATTGTTTTTCATAACATTATATTCATTTCTAGACATTTCAAAATATACTTGTCCTTTTAAATCCGCTTTAGTGCCTTTAACCTCTACTAATATCTCTGTTCCATTAGAAAGTAAATAACTAATATCATACCCTTTACCATCATCTTGATTTTCTCCATGACACCAAGGCGTAATATTATGTGCATCGAGTTCTTTTGCATGTGCTTTTAAATATTCTAAAACAATGTCTTCAGCTTTTTTACCAGTTATTCTTTTTGATTCTTCTGAACCAGGATTATAAATTATTCTACGTTTCAATTCGTTTTTGTATTTTTCTTTCTTAGAAGTAATAACGTCGTCAATTTTAATATCAACTAAAGAAAATGATTCAATTGCTTTCGATTCAATTGTTGGCTTTTCATTTGTACGAAGTATTGCTCTATATCCATACCAACTATAAATAAATAGCATAAATAAAGCAGGAGATACTTTTTGATTATATCCATTATTTTTATAAAATACAAATAACTTCTCTCTTTTATATATCCTATCAATATTTTTATCAAATGGAATTTCAAATAGTGTAAGTATAACATTCAAATCTTCATTGCTATAAATAGGTATTTGATTATTATAATCGTATAAAAAGTTAATTTTATTTTTAAATTGTGGATTGAGAGGATTATTTATGATTCTTTCGTAATCATTATTTTTAGTGGCATCAACCACATCTAAAATTGACTTTTTTACATTTTCAAAAATCTCATCTTTGGTAGAGCCAAAACCTTTTCTATTTTTCCAATTTTTAGGTCCAAATGAATAATCTTTAATTCTTTTATCATAATAAAGTACAAATTTTTCATATGCCGTTGTTCTTCCACTTATTGAGCCATAAAACTCTAATGTTTCTTCTAACCAATAACAAAAAGCTTTTTGATTCTTTTTACCCGTAACATATTCATCAATATCCATTGATTCAATCTTATCTTTAGTAAATGTAGCCAAAAACTCTCTTAGAGATTTAAAATACTTATCCTGTTTTTTTAATTGAGATTTATAATCATCGGTTTGCATCCACGAATCCAATTTTAAATTTAATTCTTCCAACATATAATCACCACATCATCTTTATAAGAGATTTTTTTCTCTAATTTTATATTTAAATTTGCTAGAAAAAATTCCAATATCACGTTCTTCTTGTTTCACAAGGATTTGCTGCATTATAGCATTTTCTGTATCTTTACTCCAATAAATAGTAAGATTCTTAGAAGAGCGTGTTACTGCTGTATAAAAAATATTATGAGTTATTTCTTTGTCAACATCATTACTAATTACAACTTTAACATTTTCAAATTCCAGACCTTGTGATTTATGGATTGAAACTGCATATGCAATTTGAAATGGAATAAGTTTAGAACGAATTTCATCATTATCACTATCAAATTTAGTTTCTAATTTAATAGAAATTAAAGATTTATTGTCAGTTACTTCTAATAATTTAACATTATCAAATTCGCATAGCTTTAGCTCATCTAATACAATATCAACTTTTAAAACAAATGTAACTGTATCATCTTTTTTCTCAAATGAAACAATTTCACCTTTTAAATTATTATATAAAATTGGAGCGAATTGATTATTATCAGTAAAAATAATTGGATCACCTATTTTATATGTATATGACCACACTCGAATTGATGCATTCCTATTATTTTCCTGCATCAAATTATTTAAATTATTAATTCCATAAATTCCATTATAATTTAATGCTAATACAATTTCATCATCATTCTTTTCAAATAATGAATCATCATTTAAGTCTTTAACCATATTATATTGAAACAAAATTTCATCAATAACATTTTCTTTTGTTCTAAGATTAGACCACAAAAGCTTTAAGTGCTCGGATGATGTTCTATGCATTTCAGTCAGTTCGTTTTTTGATAATTTATTCATAAAGGCTATTGCCATTTTATACCAATTTCCAAACTTTATTGATTCAATTTGAATAATGTCACCCATCAATACTAAACATTTAAAAGCATTTTTTGATAAAATTGTAATCATATCATTGTTACTAACCATACTACTTTCATCAATAAATAATATATCACATGAATAAGATCCCTTATTATATTTCTTAATCGTCATAAAATCATTAATGTTCCCGCCAATTTTACGATATAAATTATTAACAGCTGTATTTGTGTTAGCAATATATATTTTTTTACTGTCTCTATAAATATTTGATATTATATAAGCTAAATAACTTTTACCTGTTCCAGCAGGTCCATATATACATGATACTTTTGATTGAGAAAATAAATTAGTAACTATTTTCTTTTTTTCTTCTGAATCAATTGATATTTTATAATCATTAATTTTACTTTGTACAAATTCACTATATCCTATAACTCCAGTTTTTGATAATTCCATTAATTTATTAAGAATCTCGACTGTAGTATCCTCTGCGTATTTTAGATAATATAAGTCACCAATATTTTCAATTTTACTCGATGGTGTCCAATCTAATTTTTGATTAATTTCATCTATATTTAATTTAATTTTTTCAATATCACCATCAAATAATTCATCTAATTTATGGTAAATAACATTATTAAATTCTGTTGCATTTTTAAGTTTCCTATAAACAAGTTCATCTTCATTTGGTTTCCCAAAAATTTCAATTAAATCAATTAGTGATGGATTATGATTAACTAAAGACATAGCAAAAGGCATTTTGCAAAATGGAATAACCCTATTGTCAACAAATAAATTTATATTATTCTCACTGCTTGATAACTGATTCTTTATTATTTTGTTATTTAAGTTATATGCAAGATATTTAATTAAATTTTTTTCAGAGTAATATTTATTAAGGTAACTTCTTGCCATATCAAAAATATTAAATATATGACTTTCATTAGATGAAGATGTAATATTATTTTTTAATTTAACATATTGATCATTATTTAAACACAATAGTTCCAAAATAGTTGTTTTGTTTTGATTTAAATAAATCATTAATTTTGAATATTCAGGTGATGAAGAAGAGACTTTTTCATCTAGTCCAAATATTTTTCCAAAATTAATCAATTCACACGGACGTATTGATATGGACCAATCTTGTACAATTTTAATGGTCGTAGTATACTTGGAAACATTTATTTTCCTTTCAGAGAATTCACATCGAATTGAATAATTTAATGGTATTTCTTCATTAGAAAATACTATAAATCGATTAAATTTACTAGCAAAATCACTAGCAATACCAAGAGTTACCTCATAAATAATAGTATCATCTACAATTATTGGATAACATGAATAAACATAATATCTTTCATTTGGATGTGGATCATGTATGTATTGATTAAATAATAAGTTTTGTTTAATTGGACCATAAAAATCTATTATACTCGTATCAGATATTTTCATCAGATTATTAAGATTATTTAATATATCAATTCCATAAGTTGCTTTTAACCATTTTTTTATTTTTAATAAATATGGAAGATATTTTTGAATTAATCTTGGAGAAGTTACTTCTGATATTACATAATGAGATGCACAAGCTTGTAAACATTTATGCAATCTTGATATAAAGCTTAACTCTTTATCCTTATTAACAAATGGAATTCCAGCAGTTACGTTGCTTTGAGTAATTTCATTTTTCAATGAGTTTTTTTGCACATAATGGTACATAGCAATATGTTCTACAAAAGTACGTAATTTACTAATTATGTCAGAACATATTTCACCATTATCAAAAGTTCCAATACGACTAATATCTCGTTCAATTTTCCCATTTTGTTCTAGTATTTTATCCACTATCGTTACCATATGCACATTCTCTCCTTCATAATTTAATTATCTTTATATTATAATCATCGTATTTTGTTTAATGTAAGCTATCAAAAGCATATAGCTCTTTTTCTATTGAATCATCAAGCTTAGTCCATACTCTACCAGTTTTCTTTATTTTAATAGGTTTATCTAATTTCCTTGGATTAATAAAACCATAAGCCCAATATGTAGCATTCATATCTTCTACTTGAAATTGCATACCTGCCCATTTACCTGTCGCATGCCATTTACAATATTCCTCAGCTGTAATAGGTTTAGTTCCTATGAGTTCAACTGTACAAATAATGGCAGATTTCTTTGTATCAACAAGAGCTATTAATCCACGCTTATTAGTATTGTAAGCACGAGCATCATAAAATTTTGTACCATCTAATATTTCATCTAAATATTCTCTTAACATTATTAATCCATACATCATAGCTAACATTCTCCATCTAACTAAAAAATGAGTTCTTTGTGACATCAGAACTCTAGACCAGTCACTGATTCCGTGACCATGTGCACTTCCTTTTAACGAGCCCAAGGCACTACGCTCAACTCGGCTCCACGAATACTTAGGAAGCACCTACGAAGTACATGCATTTACTTGTGTATATTTTACCATATAGTGACAAAAAAGTCTATCAGCGGACACTAACTGATAGACTACTCTTATAAGGTGATTTCTTTACCATTAATAAATTTAAATGTTATTGTTTCATCTCTATTCACAATTGCTTTATCGAGCACTGTCATCCATAAGGCATCATCCCATTCTAGAATCTCAGTATCAGCATTTTCTAATGTTGACAGGTAAGATTTTAATGTAATTGCTTTGGCTTGTTTATATTTCTTTTCTTCATTTAATTTTTCATATAATTCTTTTGCCTTATTATGCCTATTAACTAATTCTTGATACTTAGTTTCATAGTCATTTTGGTCTTGTAAATGAATACTATTATCCTTAACTAATTTTTTAACCAATTCACTGACTATTTCCATTTCATTTTCATATTTAGAAATTTGAGCATCCAATGTTGTAGTATCCGTTAATTTATTAATAACATCTTTAGCATCATTAATTACTGCATCTTTATTAACCATCATTAGATTATAAGCCTTAATAAATTTAT
>ULOC01043845.1_pt1 | contig 10275 bp, 10 predicted proteins | sample 1952181 | NCBI WGS metagenome assembly ULOC01 (sample SAMEA4835592, study PRJEB28245) | human gut metagenome | biome: gut microbiome; material: fecal sample | place: Denmark | collected 2008
TCTTTTTGTGTCTACTTTTATCTTACACCTTCATTGTAAAATATTTCTATTCTTCTTGATTTTCTTTTTTTACTAGTACTTCTCTTGGTTTTGAACCATTTGGTGGTCCTACAATTCCTCTTTCTTCTAATAAATCCATTGCTCTAGCAGCCCTATTATAACCAAGTCTAAATCTTCTTTGTAAAAGAGAAGCACTAGCTTTTCCACCTTGAATTACAAAGTCAACAATCTCATTATAAAGCGGTTCATCATAATCATCTTTTTCTTCTACCATAGTTGTTGCATGTAATTCTTCATCATCCATAGTTAAACTATTATCATATTTTGCAATTTGTTGTTTAATTACATGATCTACAACTCTTTTAATTTCATCTTCATCAATAAAAGTACCTTGAACACGAATTGGACTAGACTCTCCTTGAGGTAAGAATAACATATCTCCTTTTCCCAATAGTTTTTCTGCTCCACCTTGGTCTAAAATGGTACGTGAATCAATTTGACTAGATACTGCAAAACTAATACGAGATGGAATATTTGCTTTTACGACACCAGTAATAACATCTGTAGATGGTCTTTGTGTTGCGACAATTAAATGAATTCCTGCAGCACGAGCCATTTGGGTAATACGCATAATAGAGTCTTCTACTTCTTTCGCTGCAACTAACATTAAATCTGCTAATTCATCGATAATAACAACAATAAATGGTAGTCTTTGTTTTTGTTCTTCTTTTGGTCTTCCCATATTATATTTATCAATATAATTGTTATAACTTGTAATATTTTTTGTTCCACTATCACTAAATACTTCGTAACGTCTTTCCATTTCTACAACAATTTTCTTAAGCGCAATATTTGCTTTTTTAGGATCCGTTACAACTGGTGCTAATAAATGTGGAACACCATTATACATAGAAAGTTCTACTTTTTTAGGATCTACCAATACCAGTTTTACTTCTTCTGGTTTGGTACGCATAATAATAGAAATTAAAATACTATTAATACATACTGATTTACCACTACCAGTAGAACCAGCAACTAATAAATGTGGTGTTTTATTAATTTCACAAAAAACAGGAGATCCCATAACATTTTTACCTAAAGTAACAAGTAATTTACTATCTTGTAACTTAGATGGTACTTTTTCTAGAATTTCTCTTACTGTTACCATAGTAGTTACTTTATTTGGTACTTCAATTCCAATTGTTCTTTTTCCAGGAATTGGTGCTTCTATTTTTACATCTTTTACAGCAAGAGCTAAAGCAAGTTCACGATGAATTCCCAAAATTTTACTTACTTTTGTACCTGCTTTTACATCTAATTCATATTGTGTAACAGTAGGACCAATATTAGCATTTACAATATGACCTTCAATTCCAAAATCTGCTAGTACTTGTTCTAATATTTTTTTATTGTCAGAAACAGCTAATTCATTCTCTTTTTGATTTACGTGTTTTGGTTTAGCAAGTAATGATATTGGTGGAAATACATACGGTTTTTGTTTAGGTTCTGGTTTTATTTCTTCACTTGCTAATGATTTTTCACCATTTAATGGTTGTAAATGTTCTCCTAAAATTTCTCCTGTTTCTTCATCAATACGTAAATTAGATTCATCAGCAAGAGTTACAACTGCAGGTTCTTCTTCTACTTCTTCTTGTTCTTGTTTTTCTAATGCTTCTTTTCTTTCTTGTTCTTTTTCTATAGCACGTTTCTTTTTACGTTCTAAACGTGCTTCATTTGTTTCATCTAATTTTGTTTTTGCACTCTTAATCATATCGGCAATACTAACCCCTGTAAATAAAACAACACCACAGATAATAAGAGCCCATGAAACAATCTTTGTTCCCGCTACATCAAATAAACTAACAAATAAAATAGAAACAATTGCCCCTACTAATCCCCCCCCTTGAATATTCATCATACTTTTCGTAGAAGCCATAAAATTTAATACTGTTTCTTTTAATATTTCAAATCCTTGTAAATCATTTTTCGTAATATAACTTAAATGAGAAAACACCAAAATACCAATACATAATACATAAAGTCCAACTAATTTAGAGGTAAAATAATTAGGACGTTCTCTTTTTACCATCATATAAACCCCAACTACAAATACCGCTACTAGTAAAAGATTATACCATGCACCTACTAAAAATGCAGCAAATGCACCAATCAATCTTCCTACAGGACCAAATCCACCTTTACTACCTGCTCCTAAAATGGCAATTAAAATAAGTAGGATTCCTATTAATTCAACTTGATATCCTGTTGATTTTTTCTTATCTTCTTTTCTTTTCTTACGTTTTGCCATCGTTACACTTCCTTTTACCTTACTCATTATAGCATACATAATCGATTAGAAACAAGGTTATTTTACATAGAAAAAAAAGCGATATTCGCTTTTTTAAAACAAAGTATCCAATTGTTTTCCTAGTATTTTTAATACCCCATGATAATGTATTAGTATTTTTTCTGTATCACCAAAAGCAACAATATATTTTAAATAATATTTATAATATGGGTGTGTTTCAAAAGCTTGTGCTTCATAGTCGTAATAATGATTACAAAAATGTCTTAAACCTGATAATCTCAAGTATTCCATTCTTCCATATTTCGTTAATAATTCCTCATCATAAAAACGGAATAATAAAAAGTGAACTAATGCGAAAATTAATACCAACAGTAAATAACATTCATGAGTAGTTAGTAAATAACCAATTACTGGAAATAATAATATTAAAAGGAGTAAAAAATAACCTAATCGTAATACTTTTTTTACTTTTTTATCAATATATTTCCATATTGTATGTAGATCAAGTGGTAAAACTAAAATCACCATAGATAAACCAAATAACGTTGCGACAATTGGAAAAATACTTTCTGTTTCAGGACGAATCCATCCTAGTAGATAACCAACTAGCAAAATAATTGCTCCAATCATATTCACAAAGCCATACTTTTCAAAAGCATTCATAAAATTACCTAAGTTTTTATCATAAATACGATTTTTATATAATGCCTCAGTTGCTAAATCTCTAACAATTCCAAAATCTTGAATAAAACATGTCTTCGTATCTAAATTTTTATTTACTTTTTGACTTAAATCAGTGATTGTCATGGAATCACCATAATTTAATTTCTTTTTTTGAAAAAATACTTTTAAAAATTCATGTTCATAATCACTCAAGTGTTGATCATGCATATATATGATTGTTCCATCTGCTTTAATTCCTATATTGCCACGTTCCTGTAATGTCAAAATTAAAGATAAAGCAAAATCTTTACTCTTTCCACTAATCATTTTAGATGCTAACGGTGGTAATACTTTAATATCACCTTGACTATATGGAATAATTAAATGATCTTTGATCTTCTTTACATAATTTCTTTTATAACGAATTACTTCTAAGAAAACATAAATAGTCGTACTAAAAATAATATAATATACAAGTGGTAAATTATTTTTATTTTTACTAATAAATTGCAAATGTTCTCTTGTTTGTTCATCATAATCAAAATTTAAAATATCATGGTTTGATTTTTCTTTCATAATATTTGTCTGATTTAATACTTCAGTATCGACTCCAATAATAAAACTAGTTTGTGTATTCTCTGTTAAATTTTTTTGAGTCATTTGATAAACTTGGGGACTTTTTCTTGTAACAGCAATAGAGCTTCCTGTTGTAGTATCTTTTACATAATATTTTTTTGTTCCATCTTCTGGAATTTTTACTTGAATTTTTAATTGATTCACTTTTGTATTCATAGCTTTGAAATTTAGTCCAAATGCTGCTAATGAAGTATAACGTTTTACTGCTCTACTATCAACCGTATAAGATAACTTCATTGTAAATTTTCTAGTAGTTGGATCAAAGGAAATGACTTTCATATTTTTTTCTTTACGTGTCACTCCTAAATCTTCTACCGTACTTTCTACTCCATCTACATATGCACTAGCACTGCGAATACAATCATAACAATTATATCTTTTATTTTCTTTTAAACTAATTGGAAATAAATCTTTTTCAATCGATGAAATCATAGTATGTGGTTGAATCACTAAATTTTCATTCACTTCAATACTTCCATCATTTTTTAATTCTACATTCATTTCCTCTTTTTGAATCGTATAATCATATTTCGTACCTTTCGATACCCAATAAATCGGAAAAATAATAAACGATACAATGCAAAGAATAATAATTCCTAATTTAGGTCCATACTCTCTCATACCGTCACCCCTTATGTTATACTCATTGTAACACAAAATAAAAAAATTTTTAAGCACCAAAGAAAAAAAGTGTCATATTTGACACTTACATCACCATTAAACTTTCTTCTAAAATATTAGGATTTTTTAAAGCAGCCACCAATTGGTCAATTTCTTCTTTTGTATTATAAAAATATAAACTCATACGACATGTATTTTTAATTCCTATTTCGTCAATTAATATTTTCGCACAATGGCTTCCTGATCTTACACAAATATGGTGTTGGTCTAAATAAATAGCCAAATCTTGCGCAAAAATGCCATCTATATTAAATGATATAATTGCCGTATCAGTATCAGGATTATAAACTTTAAGATTAGGAACTTCTTTTAATTTTTCTAAAGCGTAATTTTTTAATTCCATCTCATATTGATGAATCTTTTCCATTCCAATATTTTCTAAATATTCAATCGCATAACGTGTAGCAATAATTCCTGCCACATGAATCGTACCAGCTTCCAATCTAGTAGGTAATTTATGATATTCTTTCGTTCCATCACTTGCAAAAGAAAGATTCATTCCTCCCCCATATTTTAATGGTTTCATTTGTTCTAGTAATTCTAATTTTCCATACAATATTCCTACTCCAGTTGGTCCACACATTTTATGGATAGAAAAAACTAAAAAATCGACATCACTATCTTGTACATCAGTCACTCTATGTGGCACACTTTGTGCCCCATCTGCAACAACATAAATTCCTTTTTCATGAGCATACTTTACAATTTCTTTCATTGGTCTTACATCACCAATAACATTTGTTACTTCTGCAATACTAATTACTTTTGTATCTTCAGTAATTACTTTTTTCAAATTATCAAGTGTAACATGTAATTTTTCATCTAAAGGAATATAGTCAATCACAATTCCTAACTTTTCTTCTAAATAAAACCAAGGTAATACATTTGATGCATGTTCTGATTTTGTTAATACCACATGGTCTCCTTTTTTTAATTTTGATTCAAAAAAGCCAAAAACAATTTGATTTAAAGAATCCGTGGCATTCTCTGTAAAAATAATTTCTTCTTTTTTCTCAGCATGAATAAAACGTTGTACAGCTTCTCTTGATAGGTCAATATTTTCATCAACAAGTAAACTTGTTTTATAGTCACCACGAGAAGCATTCGCTGTATAATTACTATAATAATCGACAATACTATCAATTACACATTGTGGTTTTAAGGTAGTTGCACTATTATCAAAATAAATTAAATTTTGCTTAAACATAGGAAAATCTTCACGATTCATTATAACACCTCCATTTCCCATCATATCTATATATATTTTATTCAATACTTCATTTCACTAACATGATATGAGCACCGTATTTCATAATTTTATAAAATCATTATTATTTTAACAAAAATATAACATTTTGACTATCTTTCTGCATAATTTCTTTTATTTTTATCACAATAATAATGAATATTCGCAGATATTCACGTAAAAAGAACAATGTTCTTTTTTTTGTAAAAAAGTCATGTTATACTATGATTGGTGATTTATTATGGAAGAACAATATATCGATCAACTCATTCAAACAATTCAAAATAATTCCCTTTATGAGAATGTTTCATCTCTTGAATTAAAACAGATATTACTTTCTCATAAACCAAACGTATATATTATCCAACCAGATGGAAAAACATTTCATTACACTTTACCTCTACATCTTCATCATTATAATGGATATTTAATGTATCTAGAATATTTAACAAAAAAAGATATAGAAAAACATAAATCTGTTGTCCATTTCTTAAATATGGATTTTTCAAAAAATCCTAGAGCAGGTGTTTTACTTACTACAAAATTAGGAAATTATTTTCAAAGTTTAGGTGATATTGTCATTCAAACATGGTTAAATCCTTATGATATGAATGCATATTTTATGAGTACAGAATTAAACCATGCAACAGCTCTTCAAAATGATAAGTATCAACAAATATTAAGAGAACATCACATGGAAGAAATAGAACCAATAGAAAATGGCAGATTAGGAATACTACGAAAAAAAGAAGTTTTAATGGCAACAAACAAAAAAAGCATGTTATAATAAATATGGAGATGATAATATGAATTGTATTTTTTGTAAAATTATTCATGGAGAAATTCCTTCTTATACAATTTATGAAGATGATGTTGTAAAATGTTTTTTAGATGTAAATCCAGATAGTAATGGCCACACATTAATCATACCTAAAAAACATACGCTTGATTTAACAACGATTGATGAACAAACATATTTACACATTTATCAAGTTGCATTAATGCTTAAAAAAAGATTAGAAGAAAGACTTCATATCGATGGTCTTACTCTAATTCAAAATAATGGAGATGTTCAAGAAGTAAAACACTTTCATCTTCATTTAAAACCTTATTACAAAGAAAAACAAGAACCAATTGCTTTAGAAGAAATGTATGAAAAATTAAAATAAACAACGAATTATTCGTTGTTTATTTCTTTTTCCAAACATTCATTAATTTCTTCTATAGAAAAACCTTTTTGATATAATTTATTTTTTACTTGATATAATAATTCTTTTCCTTGATATTTTTTCTTTGCTTTTAATAAAGTTTTCATAAATTCTTTTTGTAAAATTTCTGTTTCATTCATCCACTTTACTTCTTGTAAAGCACTATGAATTTCTTCATAAGAAAAACCCAACTTTAAAAATTCTGATATTATTTTTTGTTTTAAATGCTGATTAGAATAATGATGATTCTGTTCTATCTTTTTCACAAGCATTTTTTTTAATTTTTGATTCATTTCTTCTAAATCAATCACAGTTAGTGCATCTTTAATCATTCCATAAGAAATGCCTTCCTCTTTTAAATCATTTTCTATCTTTCCTATTCCATCTTTAGAAAGTCTTGCTTTATCAGAAGCATATGCTTTCGCATAATATAAATCATTCAAAAGTCCTACATTTTCTAATTTACAAATTAAATTTTCTTCATTTTGTTTTGATAATTGAAACTTTTCTAACCAATGTTTATATGATTTTTTACTCATCATTTTCGTTGTAAGTTTTTTTACACTTTTATAATAGATATCAGAAATTTTTGTTTCTTTTAGTAACGATTCTAAAATATTTTCGTCAATTTCTTTTCGATATAATAAATGATATTTAATCATAACATCATCATAAGTTGTAATCACATCTTTATTTTGTAAAATTAACTGGTATTTACTATCTCCTACTTTTTTTATTTTTTCTATTTTCATGTGATCACCTCTTTTATATTATAGCAAACAAATGTTTGATAAACAACAAAAAAAGCACATTGTGCTTTATTTGTTTTCATTTGTATCTTCATCTAAGGCAGAGTCTTTATCAATATGAATTAAGTTTTTTGAAACTTCTTCTAAAGCTCTTCCGATGTTTTTTTTAGATACATATTCATTTTCTTTCATTTGATAAAAATTAGTTTCATCCATTTCATGCGCTCTTTTTGCTACAATATTCACAAGTAAATATTTAGAGCCAACTTGATTTAATAATTTATCAATTGACGGATATATCATATCTACCCCTCCTAATTTGATTGTAACAACTTCTTTTTTATGTTTCAAGCAAATTACATTTTTTTTACATTTATTTACAATTACTTTTTAAATACAACACTATTTTTCTCATAATAATTTAATTTCTTATATAAATTTTGAGCTGCTACTCTATTTTTTCCACTCGTAAATGTAATATATGAAATATGATACTGTTCTTTCAATTTTTCAACGGTTTCTAACAATTTTGTTGCAATATTTCTACGACGATACTTTTCATCTACACATACATACATTAAATAAAAATAATACTCTTGTTTATAAAAATCATATAATTTTTGAATCCATATATGCCCTACTACTTTATTTTCCATTTTGGCAATTAAAATCATATTTTCATTCCAATTGATATCATGAAATGATGGTGTTTTTTCAATATTAACTTCCGGAAAGCATCTTTTTATCAATAAAGTGGTTTCATAAATATCTTCTTCTTTTAAAAATTCAATCTTCATAAAGAACTCCCTATTTTATAATTTCATAAATAAGTGGTAATGGTTCTACCTTTTCTTCTGTAATTTCAAAACAAGCTAGATATTCTTCTTCTTTCTTTATTTTTTTATTTTCATATACTGTTAACAATAATTCACCAGCTTGAATAAAATCTCCTACTTTTTTATTTAAAACAACACCAACTTCATAATCAATCTGATCTTGTAAATTTTCTCTACCACCGCCAATTTCTTTTACTAAAGTACCTAATTTTTCAGCATATATTTTTTTAATATAACCACTAATTGGTGCATAAATTTCTCTTGCTTTTAAATGTTCATTCGAAAAATTTCTGCCACCTTGCATCTCGATAAATTCTAATAACTTATGAAATCCAGCTTTAGTATCAAGTTGTTTTACTACTTCTTCATGGGCTTGGTTGATATCGATATTACGTCCTAGATGAACCATATATGTTGCTAAAGAAATGACTAATTCTTTGAAATCAGAATCACTTTTTTCACCTTTTAACAAAGCAATTGCTTCTTCTACTTCTAAACGATTTCCAATTGTATAGCCTAATGGTTGTTCCATATTAGTCAGTAAACAAACTACTTCTTTTTGATAATGCTTTCCTATTTCAATCATTGTTTTTGCTAATAATTTTGCATCTTCCAATGTTTTCATTAATGCTCCATTTCCCACTTTTACATCAATTACAATTTTATCAGCTCCAGATGCAATTTTTTTACTCATAATACTTGATGCAATTAAAGGAATACTTTCAGTAGTAGCAGTTACATCACGTAAAGCATAAATTTTTTTGTCAGCAGGACACAAGTTTCCTGTTTGACTCATAAGTGCTAATCCAATGGTATTTACTTCTTTCATAAATTGTGAAAATTCTAACTTTGTTTGAAAACCAGGAATAGATTCTAACTTATCAATCGTTCCTCCAGTGAATCCTAGACCTCTTCCACTCATTTTCGCACATTTCACTTTGGCACTTGCGACAAGTGGTAACACAGCAATGGTTGTTTTATCTCCAATACCACCTGTCGAATGTTTATCTACTTTTACACCTTCAATTGAACTTAAATCCAATTGATCACCACTCTTTATCATAATATCTGTCAAATCTAAAATTTCTTCTTGTGTCATACCATTTAATACAATTGCCATTAATAAGGAACTCATTTGATAATCAGGAATCTGCTCATTTACATACCCCATAACAGCATATGTTAATTCTTCTTTTGTAAGTCTCTCTTTATTCTTCTTTTTTTCGATTATATTTATCATATTCATATTATCACCAACTTTATTATATAATAAACAATAACAAAAGTACAATTTTTTTAAAATAGTATAAATATACTTGAAATTAACCAATTGTTAATATATAATAAGATTATGGGCGGTGACGTTATGAAAAAATTAAAATTAATGCGTTTAAAATATAAACTTAATTATCAAAAAATGGCTAATCTCGTAGGAATCAGTCGTCCCTTTTATTGGCAAATTGAAAATGATGACAGAAGATTAAGTTATGAAATGGCAGTAAAAATTGCTCGTGTATTTCATACAACCCCTGATGAAATATTTTATGATGATATGGTAGAAAAAATAAATAAAAACTAGTAAATCATGTTTACTAGTTTTTATTTTAATTCTTTTCTTAATAAAACTTCCATTTGTTTTGTTGCTCTAGCAGGATCTTTTACTAAATAATTATAAAGACGTTTATGTCTTTTTATATGGTCTAATATATCCGCATCTAATAATGTAATTCTTCTAGTATATGGTGTTGGTATTTCATGAATCATAAAATGTTCTCTTCCTAATAAATAGTTGGCGTCAACATCTAAGACATCTGATAACAAAATTAAGTTATCTATGGTTGGAGTTCTTGTTCCTAATTCATACCCACAAATCGATACTTTTGTTACTCCAATCATTTTTCCCAACTCTTCTTGAGTTAACCCTTTTTTCATTCTTGCCTCTTTCAAT
>ULOC01000556.1_pt1 | contig 10248 bp, 9 predicted proteins | sample 1952181 | NCBI WGS metagenome assembly ULOC01 (sample SAMEA4835592, study PRJEB28245) | human gut metagenome | biome: gut microbiome; material: fecal sample | place: Denmark | collected 2008
CCCTTAAACCTCGCTTCGCTCGAGAAAAGGAAAAGCAGCGTTTTAACGGATTTTGTCACAGCTCCTTTTCTTATGGGAGGGATTATGGAAATATGGATAGACGGGGACGGATGCCCGGTCGTGCGTGAAACGGAAAGGGCTGCCAGAAAATTCAAGATCCCCGTGACGATCATCTGCGACACGAGTCACCGGATTGAATCGGATTACAGCCGGGTGAAGACGGTGGACAAGGGTGCCGACTCTGCTGATTTCGTCCTGACGAATCTTCTGAAGGAAGGAGATATCGTTGTGACGCAGGACTACGGCGCAGCGGCCATGGCTCTTGCCAGGAAGGCATATGCTTTTCATCAGGACGGCTGGCAGTACACGGAAAACAACATAGACGGGCTCCTTATGAAGCGCCATCTGGCCAAGAAGGCTATGAGAAGCGGCAAGCATCATTTGAAAGGGCCTCCGGCAATGAGCAGGGAGGCAGGGAAAATCTTCCAGGAAAAACTGGAAGCCTTTCTTCAGAGCAAAATAAAAGGCTGAGCATTGGCTCAGCCTTTCGTCATTGGAATTACATTTCATCTCCGCCGCGAAGTCTTTCATCGCACTTGGCAATGAGTGTCTTCACGTCAGCGCCTGCATCGCGGCACATGATGCCGATCGATGTCTTCATGTCGGAAGGCATCGGGATGTTCTGGCTCTGGAAAACGGTCAGGAGCTGCGGATACATGGTGAGGATGGTTTCCATCGGTGTATCTTCAGTCAGGAGCGGCTTCTTGTACTTGTCAGCGATGAATTCATTCATTTCGCCGATGATTTCGAAGACGTCCATGCCATGGCCCTGAGCAGCCTGCCAGAGATTTTCATCATAGGAAACGAAGCAGCCTACGCAGGACATGCCGTATTCCATGAGGAAGGGTCCCATTTCCGGATATACTTCAATGATCTGCATGATGTTGTTTTCCGGACGGACGAAATCGCCGGGCGCCAGAGGCGGAACTTCCGGGGAATCCCAGCCGCCGTTGCCGTAGAAGCTGTCGGCGGATCCGTTTCCGTCAGCGACTGCATTGCCGAGGACGGTGTCACGGAATGTTTCATAGCCGATGGAATCAATGAATTCTTCCAGGGACTGATAATTTTCGTGTTCGAGGTAGTAGGTGCATGCCTTGACCATGAGGCCCAGTGCATCTGCCGGGAACTGTGCGAAAGCGAAGAATGTCTTCTTGCCGGTGTAAATGTCCCAGCCGTCGGACATGCCTACCGCACGGAGCGGAAGAGGCGTATTGATGGTACAGGTCAGAATGCAGGACGGCCAGGTGCCGAATGCCTGCAGGCCTAGATCCTTGAGGGCGTTTTCCACGTCTTCCTTGGAAAGTCCGGAAATAATCGGGCGTGCCTTCGGATCAAGGACATATGTGCCGGAATATTTTGCGGCAACTTCCTTCATCTTGGCTTTGAGGTCCATGCGGCCTTCCTGAATGTCCGGAATGAAATCGATTTCCAGAGAGAATGTAAGGTTATCTGCTGTCATGAAAAGACTCCTTTCAATGAGCGCGAATGATATTTCAAAAAGATTCACTTTTATATTATATCAAATGAATACAAGAGTTAAAGATAAAAAGATAGAAATTTTTTGATAAAGCTCTATAAGATGGATGCGTAATGCAACAAAATATGATGGATTATCAAGGAAATCGAAGAAAATTGATATTTCACGCAAACTGCTAAAAATGATACAATAGTAATATATCGATGGATTACAGGTATGGAGGCGCATCATGAAACACTGGAAGAGAAAAATGGCGGCTGCGGCTCTGGCAGCAGTCTGCGCAACAGGCGCATTCGCAGCTCCCCTCGAAGTTGAGGCGGCTTCCGTAACAGAGAAGATTCTCTATGGAACGGCAGCTATGCTCTTTGTTTCCAATTATTATTCGCGCATGGATGATCATAATCAGCTTCAGCTTCTGGATGAATGCCAGAAGGAAACGGGCGTCTATGAGGATCCGGCGGCAGATGCACGTGTGCAGGATGTCTATCAGAGAATCCGCGACACGGGAACGCTCAAGAGGGATTATAAGATCTACGTATCCCCTCAGGAAGACATCAATGCGTTCATGAGCCTTGGCGGCGTCATGTGCGTCAATAAGGGTACACTTGATACGATGGACGATGATGAGCTGGCTTACATCATGGCTCATGAAGTTTCGCACGGCGAGCTCCGTCACAATGTAGACGGTGTCAAGAAAAGAGTCGGCCTCATTACGGCGCTCAATATTTATCTTGGCGGCGATGCTACGGTGGGCCAGGCAATCCTTGCCAATGTCGCAGGCAACTATGTAGCGAATGCTGTATTTACGAAGGATCAGGAAAAACAGGCAGATGACAGGGGCTTCGAATATACGGTGGAAGCCGGATACAATCCGGGTGCTCCTGCGGCAGCCATGCAGGTCCTGAAGGACAAGTACGGTGAAAGCTCGCCGACCGGCCTCAAAGCAGTTCTGGCACCGGGCAATCATCCGAAAACATCCGACAGAATCAATAAAAATGTAAAGCGCATGGTGAAATATTCCGGAGACCATGTTAAAGTAGATGACGGCTGGATCGTCGTCAATGGAGAAAAAGCCTTCAAGCCGGCTGCTTCGGGAAATTACACTGACCTTGAAAGGACATACCTGACAGCAGGGAAACTGGCAAAGGTTTACCATGCAGGAAATGTTCCGGATGCCGTATACCGCGGAAATACGATTTACTGCGGAAGTCTTGGTATTTATACCACGAATGGCTCTGAAAACGGCCTCGAATACACGGCAGCACTCAATAAGGGCATTTCAAAAGACCGCGGGCAGGCTGTGAAGGATGATTTCGAAATCGACGAAACCCGCCAGCAATTGGAGAAACAGAAAAAGGAAGCCGCGGAGCAGGGATCCTCTGAGGCCGAACAATAATTACGGTCCCGGTCTCCTGGCCATGCCATGAGACGGAAAGGAATTGGTTATGAAGAAACTGCTGGCATTTTTAGCGCTGGTTATTGTTTTTGTGGGAGCTGCATTTGGTGTACTGGTGGTGATGACGCCGCCTCCGCCGAAAATGGAAGTCCTCCCGCCTCCGCCTGAAACAAAAGCGGTCGCAGCGGCGCTGATTGATGGAAATACGGGAGAAATGCTGGCAAATAAGAACGGGGAACTGAAGATTTACCCGGCAAGCACGACGAAGATTCTGACCTGCATCATCGCCTTGGAAGAAGGAAAGGCAAAGCTCGACCAGAATGTCGTTGTCACGCCTCTTGCCATGGGCCAGGATGGAACGAATATCGGCGTCCGTCCGGATATGCCGATCAGCCTGCATCAGCTGCTCTACGGCATGATGCTTATTTCAGGAAATGATGCAGCTGTCGTGACGGCTGAAACCGTCGGAGGCTCCTACGGGCGTTTTGTTGAAATGATGAATGAAAAGGCAAAAGCGATCGGTGCTGTGCATTCCCACTTTGCCAATCCAAACGGACTGACCAATCCGGATCATTACACGACGGCAGAAGATATGGCTCTCATTTCTGCGTATGCCATGAAGAATCCGGATTTCCGTGATGTCGTCAAGAGAAAGACATACCCGATGACGTACAGGAACGGCATTTACCGCAATGTGGAAAACAGGAATGAATTCCTTAGCAGCGGTTATCCCGGTGCCAACGGCATCAAGACAGGCATGACCGAAGCTGCCGGAGACTGTCTTGTTGCCTCGGCAGAACGTGACGGCCGCCTTGTCATTGTGACACTCTACAATGATCCGAACCGCTGGAATGATACGAAAGCATGGCTGGATTATGGATTCCGCGCAGCCAAGGCAAGAGAGAAGTATGATGCGGAAATGGCAGCAGAACCTAAGGTATACAAGTTTGTGAACCAAGTACTGGGGAGGGAAGCTCGTGCGTAAAGAGCGCCGCATGCATAGTAAGAGGAAAAGGCCTTTTCTGAAGCGCCTTTTTCCGGACAGCGTGATGCTGAGATGCGTTTTCTGCGTTTCAGTATTCTTATGCATCGTTGTACTAGGCATCCAGAGTTATCACTTTGCTCAGCTGAAAATGCAGGAGCATGAGATACAGCAGGACATGGACCGGCTGACGGATGAAAAGGAAGAGCTCGAGCAGAAGAAGCAGGATCTGCAGGATCCCAAGAAGCTGGAGCAGAAGGCCCGCGACGAACTCGGCCTTGTAAAGCCAGGGGAAATGCCGTACGTCAAGTAGGATGTTACGCACATATTACGCAAAATATACATTAGTATATTATCATTAATAAAAGGACAGCTTCGAGGAGCCCTTCTCCCTGTATAAGGGGGCAGGGTTCTTCCTGTATGACGAAAAATGAGGTTTTCAGAATGCAGTCCGTCTTTTTCGCACTCTTTTGCAAGGGCGCGGAATATTCTGGCGGGATATTGATATTCCCTGTGAAATCTCGTATAATCAATTTATATTTATGTTTATTTTATTTAAGGAAGGCTCCAGGGAGCTTGACCTTAGGGAGGATGTCTTTTTTTTCATGGCTTTAGAAGTCGGCAATATCGTAGAAGGTACAGTTACAGGGATCGCGAAGTTTGGCGTATTTGTTGAATTGCCAGACAAGAGTGTAGGCCTGGTTCACATTTCAGAAGTAGCCAGCGAATATGTGAATGATGTCAATGATTATCTGAAAGTACAGGATAAGATCAAAGTTAAGGTCATCACGATCGATGACAAAGGCAAAATTGCTTTATCCATTAAGCAGGCACAGCCTGCTGCCCCGCAGGAAAAGCGGCAGGATCATTTTCACCGCGATCATGAACACGGCAACGGCAGAGAATTCCACCATTTCACCAGAAGAGAAAATTCCGGTGATCGCGAAGCATCTGCTCCGGCACCCAGGAATCATGAAAGGCGTTCCTTCTCCGGCGGATACCGCCAGTCAGCAAGACAGGAAGCTCCCGCTTCTTTTGAGGACAAGCTCAGCCGCTTCCTGAAAGACAGTGATGAAAGACTTCTTGATTTGAAACGTAATGTGGAATCTAAGAGGGGCGGACGCGGCGCGCGCCGTTCCGACTGACAGATGGAAATAGGGGAGCAGCTATTGCTCCCTTGTTCTTTTAGGGGAGGAAACCATGCGTGCGATTATCGATATCGGAACCAATTCGGTTCGTCTTTTGCTGGCAGAGAAAGATGACAAAGACGAATGGAAGGTTTTGAAAAAGGATCTGAGAAGCAGCCGTCTCGGGGAAGGGATGACTGATACAGCCTGTATCGGACAGGGCGCAAGAGAAAGAACCCTCCAGGCCGTGGAGGGATTTGTAAAGGAAGCGAAAGAAGCAGGCGCTGATGAAATCTTCGCCTACGGCACTTCCATCATGAGAGATGCCGGAAACGGACCGGATTTCGCAAAGCTTGTCGAAGAGACGACAGGCGTCAAAGTCCGCATCCTGTCAGGCACCGAAGAAGCTTACTACAGCTATATCGGCGCAGCCGGCACGCCCGGCGTGCTGACGGCAGTCGTTGATATCGGCGGCGGATCCACGGAGATCTGCATGGGATTCGGCACGGACGTCGGCATGTGCCACAGCTTCCAGCTCGGATGCGTGCGCTGCTCCAAGCAGTTCGACACGACGACGGCAAGAGGCCTCAGCATGCTGAAGAAGCACTGCTTCGAACTCTTCCGCACAACGGACCTCATGGAATACATCAGAAACGTCAAACGCTGGATCGGTGTAGGCGGCACAGTGACTTCGCTGGCAGCCATGATCCAGAAGCTCGATGTGTATGATTCTGAAAAAGTACAGGATTTCGTCATTCGTCAGGAAAATGTGACGGAAGCCCTGAAGAAGCTCAGCGCCATGTCCTATGACGAACGCTGCCGCACAAAGGGCCTGATGCCCGAAAGAGCGGATATCATCGTGGCAGGGATTGCTATCCTGGACAGCCTCATGGAATACCTTGCGCTGTCTGAGATTACTGTAAGCGACAGGGATTTGTCGGAAGGGCTTCTGGATGCCGACGTCCTTGTTCCGAATGAACCGAAATGATGGACAGGCAGTGGATGGGGCGCATGCTCTCCTATGCCCATAAGGAAAAGCTCTGGAGAAGGGGAAGCCGTATCCTGGCCGCTGTATCAGGCGGTCCGGACTCTCTGGGGCTTCTTCTTTTTCTCGATTCCATCCGTGAAAAGGAAGGCATAGAGGTAGGATGCTGCTGCGTAGATCACCATCTCCGCAAAGAATCAGGAGAGGAAGCGGACTACGTCGGAAAGATCTGCCTTGAAAGGAAGATTCCCTTCTACAGGAGAGATGTCGACGTCAAAGGCGCGCAGAAGGGCGGCGAATCCATCGAGACAATCGCAAGGGATTTGAGGTACAAGGCGCTCCGAGATGTAAAAGAAAAGGAACATTACGATGTCATTGCGACGGCTCATCACGCAGATGACCAGGCAGAAACCGTTCTTTTCCATTTCCTTCGTGGAAGCGGCGCCAAGGGACTTTCAGGCATCAGCCCCAAAAGGGATGACCTCATCCGTCCGTTCCTCTGCGCAAGGAAAAAGGAAATCGAGGATTTCCTCAAAGATTTCCCTTATGAGCCTTGCCATGATCCGACGAATGACATTCCCGACGTCACAAGGAACAAGCTCAGGCTTCTTCTGATCCCCGAACTTCTTTCCTACAATCCGAATCTGGTGGAAACACTTTCACGCACCTCCGGCATTCTTCGCGAGGAAGATCATTTCCTTGAGGAAGAGGCCAAAAAAGCGGCAAAAAGGATTGTCAAAGGGGAGGAAGGAAACTGCCTTTACTGCGACAGGGAGATTTACAGGAGCCTTCCCACTGCCATTGCAAGAAGGACGACTGCCGGACTGATGATCAGGGCCGGTGCCAAAGAGCCTGATTTTGAAGGACTTGAAAGGGTAAGAAATCTTCTCCTCTCCGGAAAAACAGGCGCAAAAACGGATGAAGCAGGCGTGACCGTTGAGCTTTCATCAAATGGATTTCTTGTTTATGCTGGGGATACAAGGCATGAAGATAAACCGGATGCATGGAATCTGTTACAAATAATTTATAAAACGATATGCCCTAAATGGGTAGATAATATTCACAAGACTGATATAATAGGAAACAACGATACAGAAAACTGCCAGAAGCTGGGCCGCTGGTTTATGGAAACCAGACTGCTCGACAAGGCGCCTCTGCATCTTGAAAAATACCAGTATCTGCTCGATGCGGACAAGGTCGGTACTATCCGCCTCAGATTCCCGCAAAAGGGCGACCGCATCGCACCTTCCGGAATGGAAGGGACAAAGGATATCGGAAAGCTTCTCCAGGCGAAGAAAGTGCCGAAGGAAGCAAGAAATCTGTGGCCGCTGGCCGCTGATGAAGATCACGTGTACTGGGCAGGATTCCTGCGGGGAAGCCGCTACGGAAGACCGTCGCCCGATACAAAGAAATTTTTATTATTAACACTAAGCTGGATAGAAGGAGACTAAGTGCTGAAATGGAAAATTTGAAACATGATATCAAAACCGTATTGATTACAAGAGAACAGATCGCAAAGAGGGTTCGCGAAATGGGCCAGCAGATCACCAAAGATTATGCAGGCAAGGAAATCGTCCTCGTTGGGATTCTGAAAGGTGCCATGCCTTTCCTCTGTGACCTGATGCGTGAAATCGACCTTCCGGTCATTCTGGATACCATGGTCGTTTCCAGCTATGGAGATGCAACCACATCTTCCGGCCTGGTCAAGATCAAGAAAGATCTGGACAGCGATATCCGCGGACGCCATGTCATCGTTGTAGAAGACATCATTGACACCGGCATCACGATGGCAGCTCTCACTCCGATTCTGGAAAAGAGAGGCGCTGCTTCCGTAGAACTCGCTATTTTCCTCGACAAGAAGGAAAGACGTGAGAAGGAAGTCAATGTCAAGTACATCGGCTATGAAATCCCTGACAAATTCATCGTCGGATACGGATGCGACTATGCACAGAAGTATAGAAACCTTCCGGAAATCTGTGAACTGGACAATAAGGTCTTCGCGCAGGCGAAATAACAAGCGGGAGCCGATCGGACATCGGACCGGGCGGCTCCTTTTTGTTCACATTTATATACTTGCGGCATGCCTCAATTGTAAAATAGACGTTGCAGGTATGTGGTAAAATATGATAAAATTAATTACCGATTTAAAAGTTTCTATAAAGGTTTTGCTTAGAGACGCGCACAGGCCGGGTGCCTGTCCGGAAGGCACGGGGGATGCCGCATGAACGGAAAGCGCGGAATGAATTTCCCTATCGATCCCGCTGCAGTTGTTTGAATCAGTGCACATAAAAGGAGGAATAGATTGAATAAGTTTCTAAAGAATGTTGCGCTATATGTGCTGCTTATCGTCATAGCGGTATCCATATTCAATACCTTCGTCCATCCACAGGAAAAACATTCCGAAATCACATACAGTGATTTTATCTCTCAGGTAGATAAGAAGAATGTATCTTCCGTAACCATGGTCGATCAGTCCATCAGCGGCAAGCTGAAGGATGGTACTGAATTTGCCACCTATGCACCGGCACATGATACGACGCTCCTGCCCAAACTGACGGATAATAACGTAACGATCACGGCTAAGCCGCCGGAACAGCCGTCCTGGTGGATGAGCCTCTTGTCTTCACTTCTTCCGATCGTCATCCTTGTCATCGTATGGTTCTGGATCATGAACCAGACACAGGGCGGCGGACGCGTCATGAGCTTTGGCAAGTCCAGAGCGAAGATGACAGGCGAAGGCCAGGTCCATGTCAACTTTGATGATGTCGCAGGTGAGGACGAAGCGAAGGAAGAACTTTCCGAAGTCGTCGATTTCCTGAAAAATCCGGGACGTTATACGGCTATCGGCGCCAAGATTCCGAAGGGCGTTCTTCTCGTCGGACCTCCAGGTACAGGCAAGACCCTTCTTGCCAGAGCTGTAGCAGGAGAGGCGCGCGTTCCGTTCTTCTCCATCTCCGGTTCCGATTTCGTAGAAATGTTCGTCGGCGTCGGCGCATCCCGCGTACGCGATCTCTTTGCCCAGGCTAAGAAGAATGCACCATGTATCGTATTCATCGATGAAATCGATGCCGTCGGCCGTCAGCGCGGAAGCGGACTGGGTGGCGGACATGATGAACGCGAACAGACGCTGAACCAGCTGCTCGTCGAAATGGATGGTTTCGGTTCCAATGAAGGCATCATCACGATCGCCGCTACGAACCGTCCGGATATCCTTGATCCGGCGCTCCTGCGTCCGGGCCGTTTTGACCGCCGCGTCGTCGTAGGCCGTCCTGACCTTCGCGGACGTCTGGCAATCCTCCGTGTCCATGCAAGAAACAAGCCGCTGGAAGCCGATGTCGATCTCAATACGATTGCCAAGAAGATTCCTGGCTTTACAGGCGCAGATATTGCCAACCTTCTGAATGAAGCTGCACTTCTGGTTGCCCGTCAGAACCGCAAGACCATTTCCATGGCCGATCTTGAAGAAGCCAGTGAAAAAGTCAGCTACGGTCCTGAAAGAAAGAGCCACAAGGTCAGCGATGAAGAAAGAAAACTCACCGCTTACCATGAATCCGGCCATGCCATCATGGCTACCCTTCTTCCGGATGCTGATCCGGTGCACAAAGTCACCATCATCCCACGTGGACAGGCTGGTGGGTACACCATGATGCTTCCGCGTGAAGAAAGATCCTTCATTACAAAATCCCACCTCCTCGCACAGCTGCGCGTCGCTCTTGGCGGCCGCTGCGCTGAAAAGATCATTTTTGATGAAATCTCCAGCGGAGCTTCCGGAGATCTTCAGCAGGTCACCGGCATCCTTCGCAAGATGATCATGGAATGGGGCATGAGCGACCGCCTCGGACCGATGATTTTCGGTGAACATCAGGAACAGATCTTCCTCGGCAAGCAGCTTGGCTCTGAAAGAAACTACGGCGAAACCGTAGCAACGATCATTGACGAGGAAATGCATAAGTACCTGAACGAAGCTTTAAATGATACGATGCAGATGCTGACCGACAACATTGAAGTCCTTCATGCTATGGCAAAGGCTCTGATGGAAGTCGAAACCATCAATCATCATCAGGTTGAAAACCTCTTCAAGTATCATTCCATTTATTCTCCGGATGAACAGCCGGCTCCAGCGAGTGAAGACTCCCCGCTTCCGCCAGTACCGGGTGATGGAGAAAATCCTCTCTATTCCCTCTGATCCGGAAGATACTTCAAAGCCAAAGACGGCAGCCC
>ULOC01029441.1_pt1 | contig 10223 bp, 8 predicted proteins | sample 1952181 | NCBI WGS metagenome assembly ULOC01 (sample SAMEA4835592, study PRJEB28245) | human gut metagenome | biome: gut microbiome; material: fecal sample | place: Denmark | collected 2008
TTCAACTGTATAATGTTTTCTGTCAGTATCTTCAACAAACATACCTCTTTCTAAATCAAAACCATTTGATTTTACATGATTAAAATAGGCATCCTGTAATTTTCTATAACTGTCTCGACCTTTCCAAAAATCTCTTGCACAAATTTTATCAATGTCGTTTCCATTTTTGTCTTTGGTATGAACAACAGGAACAAACATTAAGTGCATATGTGGTACACCTTCATCTAAATGTACCACTGCTGATATTATATTTTTTCTCCTAGATTCTTATAACTGATGAGATGTTGCATGTTCTTGATGAATATGATGAATATAAATTACAAAATAAAAATATAAGGAGTACAGATGAAGAGCGTTAAGAAAAAATATATTTCTGAAACATATTTGAGAGATGTAGAAGAGTATGACTATAAATTAGTGGAAAATAAAGATAATAATTGCTATATATCAATAAAAAAAATAAAATCTATTAAGTTACCATTTTGTACAAAAAATAGTGGGTGCTTAATAGATAATATGTACTCTATCATAGAAGTGGTACCACTAGATGAAAATTATTGTATAAGACTTTTTATTGATGATAATAACAAAATAATTTTATATTATTTTGACATTACTTTAAAGAATGGTTTTGATAACGATTTTAATTCACCATATTATGAAGATTTATTTTTAGATGTTATCCTAAAAGATGATCAAATAAGTATTCTTGATGAAGAAGAATTAAATGAAGCTTTAGAAAATAAATGTATTACCGTTGAAGAGTATAATCTAGCTCAAAGAGTAAAGTCTGAACTTGTTAATAGTTTAACATCTAAAACGAATAAATATATGAATATAAAATTTACAGAATATTTGTTGTAGATTACATAAACAATAAAATGTATGACAAATTAGTAGTGCGATTAATATTATTAAAATAGTAAAAACAATTGTAATTTATTGGAAATTAGTGTATAATAATAAAATCCTTTTCAAAGGAAATCTTTGAGAAAGGAGGTGCTATTATAGTATGTCAGGCTACATGTTAATATGGATTCTGCTTCAGAAAATTGAAAAATTGGAAGAAGAATTGAATACATATAAAAACCAAACAAATAAAAACTGATTTATCAGTTCAGAGCAGTTCTCTACCTGCTCTGTTTTTTTCAACACAAAAAAAGATATGTGTCTCTACACACATATCTGTGCTATTTAGTCTGTCAGACTTTTGCTTAAGCTACAAATATTATAGCACTAATTCCAATATATGTCAAACTTTTTCAAAAATTCAATTTTTTCAATTGATTCATTAAGACAGTATCATAAATTAATCAATTGAAAAATAAATTGGCAAACCCCTTTATAAATTCCAAAATTTTTGATATAATACCTTGGTGAAGCTAAAAATACATAAAAAGAAGGAGGAAAGTATGCTAAAAATACTGAAAAATTATAATAAAAGGGATGTATGTTTAATTATAATTTGTATATTATTTGTAGTTCTTCAGGTATTTCTTGAATTAAAAATGCCAGACTATATGTCTGAAATTACAAAGCTAGTTCAAACTCAAGGAAGCCAGATGAACGAGATTCTTCAAAATGGTGGATATATGCTACTTTGTGCACTTGGAAGTTTTGCGTCTAGTGTTATAGTAGGATATTTTGCATCTAATCTTGCAGCAACAATATCTTTAAGAACAAGAAAGAAATTGTTTAATAAAGTAGAAGAGCTTGCAATGAATGAAATCAAAGAATTTTCTACAAGCAGTTTAATTACAAGAACAACAAATGATATTACACAAATACAAATGGTTACTGCTATGGGATTGCAGGTTGCTATAAGAGCACCTATTACAGCAGTTTGGGCAATAAGCAAAATATTAAATAAAAGTTGGCAGTTTAGTAGTGTAGTTGGAGTAGCAGTACTTATTTTGCTTTCAGTTGTAGCAGTTTTGATGTCAATTGTACTTCCTAGATTTAAAATAGTACAAAAATTGATTGATAAATTAAATGGAGTAATGAGAGAAAATCTTACTGGAATAAGGGTTGTGAGAGCATTTAATGCAGAAGATTATCAAGAAAATAAATTTGGTAATGTAAATAAAACACTTACAAACACACAAATTTTTAACCAAAAAGTATTTTCAATTATGTCGCCTGTAATGTATTTAGTAATGTATTTTTTAACACTTATTATATATGTTGTAGGAGCACATATGATAGTAGATGCAGGTATGGCAGACAAAATAAGTATCTTTGGAGATATGGTTGTATTTAGTTCATATGGAATGCAAGTTATAATGTCATTTTTAATGCTTGCTATGATATTTATGATGGTACCAAGAGCTCAAGTATCTGCCAACCGTATAAATGAGGTGCTTGAAAAAGAAATTACTGTTAAAGATGGAGAAATAACAGCAGAAAATGATACAAACAAAAATATAAAAGGTGAAGTTGAATTTAAAAACGTATCTTTCAAATATACTGATGCAGAGGAAGATGTTTTAACAAATATATCTTTTAAAGCTAATAAAGGTGAGACAGTTGCATTTATTGGTTCAACAGGTAGTGGTAAATCAACATTAATAAACTTAATTCCAAGATTTTATGATGTAACAGGAGGGGAAGTTTTAGTTGATGGAATAAATGTAAAAGAATATAATCAAAATTATTTACATAGTAAATTTGGTTATGTATCGCAAAAAGCTGTTATATTTAATGAGTCAATTAAAGAAAATGTTGCATATGGAGATAGTGGAAAAGAAATTTCAAATGAAGCTATTGAAAAAGCAATAGAGGTTGCACAAGCAAAAGAATTTGTTGATAAAATGGATAATGGAATCGATACAGAAATTGCAAGAGGCGGAACAAATATTTCAGGTGGTCAGAAACAAAGACTCTCAATTGCAAGAGCAGTTGCAAGAGAACCAGAAATTTATATTTTTGATGATACATTTTCAGCATTGGATTATAAAACAGACAGTGTTTTAAGAAAAGAACTAAAAAAATATACAAAAGATGCAACTATTTTAATTGTTGCTCAAAGAATTGGAACTATTATGAATGCTGATAAAATAATAGTTTTAGATGATGGAAAAACAGTTGGAATAGGTACACATAAAGAGCTTTTGAAGAATTGCGAAGTGTACAAACAAATTGCTTTATCTCAATTGTCAAAGGAGGAGTTGGAAAATGCCTAAGAATGAAGAATCAAGACCTCCTAGAAGAGGTGGAGGAATGGGTGGACCTGGTGGAGGAGCTCCAGCAGAGAAACCAAAAGATTTTAAACTTGCTACTAAAAGATTAATTAAAGAGCTAAGTAAATATAAAGTACTAATAGTTATTTCATTAATACTTGCAGTTGTAAGTGCTGTTATATCGATTGTTGCACCAAATAAATTGTCTGCAATGACAGATAAAATAACAGAAGGTTTAATGGGAACAATGGATATGAATGCAATTACCAAAATTGCGATAATTCTTGGAATAATGTATGTTGCAAGTGCATTATTTAGTTTTATTGAAGGAATTGTAATGACTATTGTTTCAAATAGATTTGCACAAAGACTAAGGGGAGATATTTCAAGAAAAATAAATAAACTACCTTTAACATATTTTGATAAAAATCCAATTGGAGATATTTTATCAAGAGTTACAAATGATGTTGATACAATTGCTCAAACAATGAATCAATCACTTGGAACTTTAGTAAGTAGCATTACGCTTTTAATTGGTTCTGTTATAATGATGTTTTATACAAACTGGATTATGGCGATAACTGCTATTGGAGCAAGTTTACTTGGATTTGTATTTATGTTCTTTATATTAAAAAGATCGCAAAAATACTTTGTTCAAAGACAAGAAGAACTTGGAAAATTAAATGGTCATATAGAAGAAATATATTCAGGATTAAACATTGTAAAAATGTATAATGGGGAAAAAGCATCAAATGAAAAGTTTGATAAACTTAACAAAAGTGTATATGATGCAAATAGAAAAAGCCAATTTTTATCAGGATTAATGCAACCATTAATGCAATTTATAGGAAACTTTGGATATGTTGCAGTATGTGTTGTAGGTGCACTACTTACATCAAATAATTATATAACTTTTGGTGTTATAGTTGCATTTATAACATATGTAAGATTATTTACAAATCCATTATCACAAATTGCACAATCAATGACATCACTTCAATCAACAGCTGCAGCAAGTGAGAGAGTTTTTGAAATGCTTGATGAAAAAGAAATGAGCTTGCAAGAACACATTACAAAAAAATTAGACAAGAGCAAAGTAAAAGGCGAGATAGAATTTAAAGATGTTGTATTTAAGTATGATGGAAATGAGAAACCAACAATTAAAAACTTTAGTGCAATTGCAAAACCTGGTCAGAAAGTCGCAATAGTTGGACCAACAGGTGCAGGAAAAACAACAATGGTAAATCTTCTTATGAAATTTTATGATATAGATTCTGGAGAAATAAAAATAGATGGAGTATCTACAAAAGAGCTTACAAGAGAAAATGTACACAGTCTATTTACTATGGTACTTCAAGATACATGGCTATTTGAAGGAACTATTAAAGAAAATATAAAATACAATAATGAAGATATATCTGATGAAATGGTAGAGAATGTTTGCAAAGCAGTTGGACTTGATCATTTTATAAAAACACTTCCAAATGGATATGACTCAAAACTTGGAGAAAATGATTCGGTATCAGCTGGTCAAAAACAACTTTTAACAATTGCAAGAGGAATGCTTCAAAATACACCATTTTTGATACTTGATGAAGCTACATCAAATGTTGATACAAGAACAGAAGAACTTGTACAAAATGCTATGGATAAGCTTGCAGAAGATAAAACATCATTTATCATTGCACATAGACTATCAACTATAAAAAATGCTGATTTAATTTTAGTTATGCAAAATGGAAATATTGTAGAACAAGGAAATCATGAAGAATTGATGAAACAAAATGGATTTTATGCTAATTTATATAATTCACAATTTGAACTTGTATAAAAAGAAAAACACTTGAAATTTTGATTTCAAGTGTTTTTTTAACTACATAGATTAACTATTTTTCTTTAAATAAAAGTATCTAATTCCTGCAATTATACCAACTGTAGTAATTACACAGATAATTGTAGTAATAGCATTTCCTTCACCTGTTTGAGGGATAACTGTATTTGATATTGTATTATCTTTTTGAGGTTCTTCATATAGAACTCTTACCTTTGGAGAATTTGTTGATGTTTCTTCATATTTTTTACCCTCAGAATCTTCTCCTTTTAAATCAACTTTTGTATTTGTAGGTAAAATTTTGTTTATAATTTCCTTGTTATAATTATCTTTTAATGTAAGTTTATAACTTACTGTTGCAGTTTCTCCTTCTTTTAATTCTGGAATAGTCCATGTAATTGAATTATCAGTTGTATCAACTTTTTGAGAAATTTTACCAAGGTTTGGAGATGCAACATATTCAAAATTAAAGTTATCGATTATTTCTTTTGGAAAGTAATCTTTTATAACAAAGTTCTTTAAAGTATTGTCTTTTTTCACAATAATGTTACTATAAATTTTATTTACTATTGTTGATTCAATATCTTCTGCTGTGTCGTTAACATAGTAGTAATTGCTAATTGTAGGATTTGCTGTTGTTCCAAAAACCTCTTCTGCTAAAGCTTGGTATGTTTTACCACTTTGTTGTTCAACAACTGTACTATTAAGACCAATCATTGCACCAATAATATTAATTCCGTTTTTTTCAATTGATTGAAGTTTTGCTTTAGTATTACTTGCTACTGTTCCACTATATGTTGCAAAAGTTCCATTTAAATCATTGTTTGGGCATCCATCTGTAAGAAGAACTATATAACGATTTGTGTTTTCATTTTTTGTATAGTTTTGACTTGCAATTGTAATACCTGCTTCAATATTTGTTCTTGGTCCAGCATTTGTTGTTGGAATAGAAGAAATAGTTTCTTTTATTTTTGATTTTGAATCAGAAAGTGTTAATAATAATTTACCATCATTTATTGTTCCTTCTGTTTCTCCTTTTGCTGTATCTAAGCTTGAAAAGCTTACTAAACCAACTTTGGCATTTTTATTTGCTTCAAATAATTCATCAACTAATTTGTTTGCAGAGTTTATAACTGCTTGTTCTCTTGTAATATCTCCAACTTTGTTTTCTCTCATACTTGCTGAATTATCAATTACTAGGAAAACTTCAACAGGTTTTGTAGTTGATTCAGATACTTTTGTGTTTTTTAAAGATAATGTTAAAGTAGCTGATTTTTCTTCTTTACTAAATTTTGTGATTTTTTTCTCGAATTTTGCCATATCATCAACATTTATAGTACATACAGTATTTTCGACAAGCTCTAATGTTGTTTTTCCAGTAGTTGTTGCAAATGTATTAAATGAAAGACAAATTACAAGAAAAAATAGACACAAAGATAATAATAATTTTTTTGCTTTTGTCATATAAAAATCTCTCCTTTTATTTAAAAAATTCTAATTAATATTATATAACACAAAAATGTATATTTCAATATTTTTAGTATTGAAAAAACAAATTTTATCATATATAATATTTTTAAAACAGCGAAAGGAATTTACGAAATGAATAAACAGGAAATATTAAATAATATTGATTCAGAAGATGATAGACTACTTGTATCTAAATTACTTGATAAAATAGAATTTGTAGAAACGAAAAATAGTGTACAAACAACAGATTTTTTGGATATACATCAAAAAGCTATTCTTGAAAAAATACTTAAAAACATAAAATATACAAATTATAAAATTTATGGTGGATATGAAAATGCAGAAAGAGTAATGATAATTTTATATCCTGAAAAATTGGAAACTGTTTTTGAAAATGAATACTTTGATTATAATAATGTTGCACAAATTTTGAGAATTATTCTTCCAAATGAAATGAGAGGAAAATATAGTCATAGGGATTATCTTGGAGGAGTTATAAAAGTTGGAATTAGAAGAGAAAAAATTGGAGATATCATTGTAGGAATTGATGGAGCAGATATAATTGCAACTAAAGATATTGTGAGCTTGCTAAAAGTGAGCTTAGAAGAATTGACAAGATTTAGTAAAAGCATATATGAGATACATAAAATTGAAGATATAAATGTGATAGCTCCTAAAACAGAAGTTATAAATATAATAGTTCCTTCAATGAGAATGGATAGCATTGTTTCAGAAGCTATAAGAACATCAAGAGCAAAAGCAATTGATATAATTAATCAAGAAAGAGTATTTATCAATGGAGAAGTAGCTAAAAAAAATTCTAAGATGCTAAAAGAGGGAGACAAAATAACAGTAAGAGGAAAAGGTAGATTTGAAATAAGTAAAATACTAAACAGCACCAAAAAGGGAAACTTAGTTGTAGAAATAGAAAAATACATATAATAGGAGAAAAACAATGAATGGAAAAGAACTAGCAAAAGAGATAAGAGGTAATTTAAAGATAGAGGTTACAGAATTAAAAAAACAAGGAATAATTCCAAAACTTGCAGTAATAATGGTTGGAGATGATAAAGCATCACAAGTATATGTAAGAAATAAAAGCAAGGCTTGTGATGAAATAGGAATAGAGTATGAAGAATATTTAAAAGATGCAAGTACAACGCAAGATGAACTACTAAATTTAATTGATGAATTAAATGCAAGAGAGGACATATCAGGAATACTGTTGCAAAGTCCTATTCCAAAACATTTAGATATAAGAGAAGCATTTAACAGAATTGATTATAAAAAAGATGTTGATGGGTTTAATCCTATAAATGTTGGAAAACTTGCAATTGGAGAAGATTGCTTTATATCATGTACACCATATGGAGTTGTAAAATTACTAGAAGCAAACAATATAGAAATTGAAGGAAAGCATGTTGTAATACTTGGTAGAAGCAATATTGTAGGCAGACCACTTATTCAATGTATGTTAAATGAACACGCGACAGTTACAGTATGTCATTCTAGAACACAGAATTTAAAAGAATTTACAAAACAAGCAGATATATTAATTTCAGCAATAGGCAAGGCAAAGTTTGTTACAGAGGATATGGTAAAAGATGGAGCAGTTGTTATAGATGTTGGAATAAACAGAAATGATGAAGGAAAGCTTGTAGGAGATGTCGACTATGAAAATGTTGAACCTAAAACATCATATATAACACCGGTTCCTGGTGGAGTTGGACCAATGACAATTGCAATGCTTATGAACAATGTTGTTAAAGCAGCAAAAATAAATAGATAAATATTGTATTTAATGATTAGTAATGAAATAATAAGATTATAAAATTTTATAAAAATTTTCAAGAAAATGAAAATATACGGCTAAATTTTTAATGTTAAATTTTGTGTACAAAAGAAAAAAGGAGAAAAAATAATGATGTACAAAAATTATAAAAATCAAAAAGGTATAACGCTTATCGCGTTAGTTGTAACAATTGTGGTTTTAATTGTCCTTGCCACGATAAGTATTAATACAGTACTTGGAGATAACGGAATAATAGGTAGAGCACAAAAAGCTAAGAGTTCATATCAAAACAGTTCTGCGTCAGAGGATGAAAGTATGAGACAACTTGCAAATGAAATAGCAAAATACGATGGAACTAAAACAACAGAGCCAGTTGAAATGATAGATAAAAATAAATCATATGTTAGTTACTATGCAGATATAGACGGAGATGGAATAGCTGATGGAATAATATATGCAGACTTAATTGAATCTGAAAGTGAACAATGGGGAGGCAGTGATGGAACTTTTTCATTTGAAGCAATAACAGGTGTAAAAGATTACTATATAAGCAAAAAAGACTATCAAGGTGAATTTGGAACAAGAGATATGTTAAGAGCATCAGGAAATGGTAAAGATAGATTCTATGTTATGGCATTAGAAGATGTAAATCCAGGGGAGTCTTATTCTTGGTACAAACTTGCATGTGGTAGTGGAATACCTAATTATAATGATATTGTATCAGATAAATTTGGAACTGGAAAAGCGAATACAACTGCAATGTTAAAAGAATGGAATAATGGCACATATGGAGTAAAAGAAGATAATGATATGTGGGGGATAATACAGGATGAAGTAAGTAAAGGCTGGTTTATACCATCACGAGAAGAATGGGCAGCATTTGCAAATAATTTAGCTGTATATAGCAAAATTATGAGGTAAAATGTCTTTTGGAAAAATATTGGTCTTCGTCTATTATAGCAAATCGTGGTGCGTATTATATATCATTTACAGACAATGATATATTAAGTGATCAAATTGATTCAAGTTATTATGTGCGTTTAAGTATAACATTTTAGTTTGAAATAATTTTTAAATTTTGCTTTTACGTAATATATAAGGCTCAAATTGATATATACAATTAATATTTTGGTATGAAAAGTGTTAAAGTAATAGATAAATATTCATTTCGGGGGCTTATGAAAGGAAGCTAAATGAATATAAAAATTAATACTGAAAAAATAAAAGAAATAAAATTAGGAGATAGTAATTATCCGGAAAAGTTAAAAAACATATATGATCCACCAAGAAAATTATATGTAATAGGAAATGAGCAGATTTTAAATAAAAAATCGATTGCTATAGTTGGGTGTAGAAACTGTAGTGATTATGGAAAGAAATATGCTTTTGAATTTGCAGGAGAACTTGCTAAAAAAGATATAGTAATAATAAGTGGATTTGCAAGAGGTATAGATACATGTGCTCATAGAGCAACAGTATGTTATGGCAGGCCTACAATAGCTGTTTTAGGATGTGGGCTAAACATTGTGTATCCAGAGGAAAATTTTGAGCTGTATAAAAGAATACTGCAAACAGGTGGGGCAATTATTTCAGAATATCCAATTGGAATGCCACCATTAAAGCAGAATTTTCCAAAAAGAAATAGGATAATAAGTGGACTTTCTGATGGAGTGGTTGTAATAGAGGCAATGAAAAGAAGCGGAACGATGATAACAGTTGAGCATGCTCTAGAACAAGGAAAAGATATATTTGCACTTCCACGGAAATATCTCAAGTCCTCAATCAGAAGGAACAAATGAACTTATAAAACAGGGAGCAATTCCTATATGTAATATAGATGATTTTGAATTTGCACTTTGGTGAAAATATTATATTATTTTATGTCCATCATTTTTGAAAATGTCTTTGAAAATTTTAAAAAAAGTGTAAAGAAATAATTGACATATACGAA
>ULOC01033262.1_pt1 | contig 10184 bp, 11 predicted proteins | sample 1952181 | NCBI WGS metagenome assembly ULOC01 (sample SAMEA4835592, study PRJEB28245) | human gut metagenome | biome: gut microbiome; material: fecal sample | place: Denmark | collected 2008
CAATTAACTTATGGGTTTTATTATTTTACTTTTCTCTCTTACTTAGCCTTTATAAAATTGTGTCAATTGTAAAGAAATTAAAATTTATCACAAAAGTGAGCAAAAACATATGAAATCTTACGGTTATATATAGTGAAGGGATAAATAATAGACTTTTATAAATCTTTTTCGGATGGATCGTATGTACTAATTTCTACTGTTGCAATAAAGTGTGATCTAACTTCAACTTTCTTTCCATTAGGAAGTTCTCCATATAAAGTAGTTTCACCAAATCCTACACCTTGTATTTCGTTTTCAATGAATAATGTAGTTTTAATTAATCCTCTATAAACTAAAATTGTATATCCATTTTCAGTGCATGTTTTAGCATATACTACTCTAGAAAGCATAAAAATTATAAAAAATATAAACCAAGTAATTACAACAAAAAATGTTATGGTTAATAATACCGGATAAAATGGACATTTTACATGTTGTGCAACAATAAATAAAGTTGGAGCTGATATTATTACAAAAGCAATAAGAAAACCAATATTTATTCTTTTTGCTTTCTTTATATATTTCATAAACCACAAATTGTTTAAGGGTGCTGCATATTTATTTTTGCTAGAGATATTCTCAGTAGAATTTTTAGCTATTTCTTTACCACAATATAGGCAGTAGTTATCTTCGTTGCTAACCTCGTTTTTACATCCTGAACATTTAATTAAAGCCATATTTACCTCCGAAAAACCTTATTAGATTTTCTATGGCTTTATTAAAACATTTTTTAAAATTAAAAAAATAGTTAATTGTAAATAAAATTTAAAACCACTTAGCTTTGTACTCAACAACTGTGTCAGAGCCTAGTTTTATGTAAGAATGTCTTTCTAATGACTTTTCTAATAGATCAGGTTTTAAATAAAAATAGTATTTTCCTATTGTTTCATCAAGTTCAAAACCACTAGATTCTGTATAGTAACAATTATTTTTTACACAATTATATGCCATTATATTATTGGCTTTTTCATTATTTGGATTAGTATAAATATATTCAATATATTTTGTCTCAACATCTATAACTTTATTATCTAAATCAAGATAATAGTTAGTTTCACAAGTTAACCAACCTATAAAACTACTATAAGTGTACTTTACATAATTACTTGAATATTGATTCTTATAAACATATATAAAAATATCAGCTCCATTATATGCTGAGCGGAAACTTGTATATATGGAATCTCCACTTGCACTTTGGTACTTATACACCCTAGCTAAAGAAGAACTATATGTTTTTTCTAATATAGTATTAGAATCCGTTTTGGCTTTTATAGAATAACAATCTATTATTCCTTGTGTATTATTATTTGTGTTTGTTCCTGATGAGCAAGAACATAACATTAGAATGGTTGTTGTTAAGATAATTAATTTAGATTTTTTCATGGTTAAAAGTCCTTTCTTTTATTCATAATTGTAAACAACTTGTAAAGAAATTAAAATTTATAAAAAAAGTGAGCAAAAACATATGAAATCTTACGATTATATATAGTGAAAGGGGATAAATATAGAAAAATATGATTACTCATATTAATTATTAAGTTCCATCTTCTAAATATAAACCTCCTCCTTATGAACTTGTTTATATTTAATCCTTTCTAATTTGTGTATTAACTGTTTCAATTCATTTATATTTATTCTATAAATTGATTCATCAAAAATAATATCTTCTATAGATGAGACTGTCATATATTCTTTAGTTTTTTCATTTATCAAAAGAGTAAGTACTGAAATAGCATTTGGATCTAAGTCTCGTTCTATAGTAAAAGCCTTCAAGTCTTTTCTTTGTTGCCATAAGCTATCATAAAACTTGAGTTTATTTAATATATCAAGTGTTTCATCTAAATAATCTGTTTCATCAGCGTACATACCTGGAAATATATCTAGTTCAGTTGTAATAAGATCATAAATTAATCTTTCTACACCTTTAAAGTTTATTTTAGAATTTACAAGAAAATCTCCTTCAATTATTCCAGTATAGATAGAACACCAATTTACTAAAGTCTCTATATTCCACTCTTTATTGATGTACTTATTAAAAGCATCAAGTATAGTATTTAAATTATAGTATTTAATAAAAGAACATTCTGAATCTTTTAGTTCTAAGTTTTTAATTGACGAATAATCTAAAACTAAGTCTTCTTTTGTACAACTTAAAGTACAAACTTTATTAATTAATTCTTTGATTTTCATATCTATCATTTATTTCCTATTATTAAAATATGTGTATAAATCAGCTGGTACTCTTTTAGTGTAATTACAAAATATTTTATAGAATGGAAATATTATAATATCGTACAAATCTTTAACTGAATATGATTTACCTTCTATAGGCTTTTTATTTTCTGTAAATAACTCTCTACATGTAGTTATAAGTAAATCAAAATTTGAATCTACTAATGCTGGAATGGAAATGCAGTTATCACCCAATATAAAATCGTGATAAAGATAAGTAATAATATTTTCTAATACAGGATCACAGAATTTAGTCTTATCAGCGTTTTTAACAGCAGACATATAATAAAGACTAACTAAGTTAGATAATCCTGTAAATAAGCCATTTATAACGGCATTATTAACTTGCATTGTTAGAGCTTTTAAAAGCGTTGACATGTCTTTTGGATTTAAGCAGGCTTCATCAAATCTTTTAACTAATTTTTCAAAATTAACTGATGCTGTGGCACCAGCTACATAGTTAAGGCGTTGATTATCATAATCAAATAATAAATTATATTTAAGATATTTTAATATTTCTTGATATTTAAATACTTCACCTTCTTTTAAAGTATTATTTTTCTTTCTAAAGTTTAGTATTTTTTCTAAGTCAAAATATGAATACTTAGTTGGATCAATTGTTTCGGCATTATATTGTTTAAAATTACTAAGCATAATATCAGAAGAAGACAAGTTAGTTCTTCTATCTCTAATACCGTATCTACTAACAATATCGTTAAAGTTAAAAGTGTCAGGAAAGTTTGGAAAAGCTTTATTAAAATTATAATTTATAAAACTATATTGTTCTTTATTTAGCCTTACTCCTTCAACGTCTTTATATGTTATTTTCATATGCATTTCCTTTCTATAAAAATAAAATACGTCAAATTGATTTTAGCATGTATTCTAATTTTTAGAAATATTTAAATAGGAATAAAGGTGTAGGTGGGTCGAAATTGAAGTGAATTGTAAGCAAAATGTAAAGAAAGCAAAAAAGTGAGCAAAAACACATGAAATCTTACGGTTATATATAGTGAGGGGGAGAATATTAATTTTTTGTTAGTTAATATTTTATTAAGTAATTATAAAAGTTTTGAAATTAAAAATTTGTATTTTAATCAAAAAAGGAAGGCTAAAAACCTTCCCTTTTTTTGTGCAAGCCCGCTTGCCTCGCTTACTATAATAAAAAAATAGTAATCTAATACACCCGATCTCTCGGTGCACTACCTTCTTGTCCGACATTATATCATGTATTTTTTTGAAAATAAATACTTTTTTATAATGTCTATATTTATTGTATGAAGAAATAAATTATTTAATCACAAAAACTTTTTCTTGTTTACAATACAATTCTATATATCCATCTGTTGAAATTTTAATTGCAAAACCATTGTTAGATAATTTTTTAGCTGCTGCCCCTCTACCACCACCAGATGAACCACTATCGTTTTGAATAATAGCTCCAAAGGCACAAATGTTGCCATCTTTGTCCAAGATACATGCTCCGTCTAATGAAATTAACTCACTTCTTAATTTTCTATTCATAGTAATAAACGATTTATTATTAACTAGTTTTTTTATAACTTTTCTTTTTAAAAGCTTTTTTTCTATATCCGTTTCCAAGACTTTATCCGAAATTCTATTATCAGGTGATAAATCATTATTTTTGTTTTTTAAATATTCTTTAATTTTTAAATCAGAGTCTTCTTCTGAGTTATTACATATATAATCGCAACGATTAACTATTTTATTTCTTTCATCGAAATTATCAACAATTTTTTCTATATCAAAATCTACAGCAATTATTCCACCAGAATGAGAAAAAGATACATCAAGTGCTGAAGAGTAAATTTCATCAATTAATTTTGGAGAACATTGCTTAAATTCATCGTAATTAAGTAAAATATTTTTAAATGAACTTATATTAAAGTTTAACCATTTGCCTATTCTTTTAACAAATCTTATTTTTTGATTTTTGCATAGTATTATATCTCCATTTACTAAAAGAAATACACCAATTCTACTATTAGTGTTGACTGTTTTAGAAATAACATCAGCAAATCTTAGAGGAAGATTATTGATTAATTGTGTTCCTTCAACTTGATTATTGCTGTCTATACTATCAAAAATTGTTTCATAGTTTGCTAACTCACAGTCTTTATTGATGATAAAAACAGATGTAATGGAGTCTGTTAATACCGCACTAAATTCGTCATTAAGAAATTTTAAAAAGTCATTTGCAGGTATATCAGATTCTTTATGTTCTAGTTTTGAATCGAAAACAAGCCCATAAGAAACATTTTTACCTTCGTATGTTTTTGATGACCATGTGTCCAACACATCCAATAACTTTTCTATTAATTCATTATTGCTCTTATTACCTGAAAGCCATTCGCAAATACCACTTTGAATTGCAAAGTTATAATTTATTTCTTTATGAACATTTGAAATATAATTACAATTTTTTGATCCGTTTTCTTTGTATTTTGCAATTTTAAAGAATTTTGGAATAATTCTTTTCATTAAAGCTTCATCATCACTATCTATCGCAACATCTAATTCAATAGAAAACAATGTTTCTTTTGACGTATTAAAATAAATATATTTATCTTTTTTATAAAAATACTGCATTTCATTTCGAAATGGTAAACTATTTTCTTTAATTTTATTTTTTATAGAATTTTTATCAATTCCTAATAGACCTAATAAGTAATCAATTATGAAAGTTTTATATTCACTTTTAAAATTTTCTTCATTTGTTGCCATAACACTCTCCCAATGCTTTTTTTATTAAATCATTAAAAATTTCTGGAGTTTTATCATTCATCCACATCCCAGAAATCAATGCCCCAAATATTTTGAGAATTTCTTTTGACTCTTTAGATGAATAATTAGATTTAATTTTACTAGATTTTAAATCTATATTTTCTTTTTTTACACTTATCTTAGTTTTTTTATCTAAGCATTCATACATCAACTTTTTCATTTCGCTCTTTTTAAAGTTTGATGGATAATCAGAAATCATATTTGCAACTTCTTCAGCAAAGTATTTTTTTATTATTTCATTTGAATATGTAATACTTGGATCAAAATTAGCTGTACATTCAAATTGATCATCTAATTCCTTTGCTGGTGATAAGTACAAATAATTATTAGAAATTGAATCAATTGTAAATTTATTAAAACAACGATATTTAAAGAGACTTTTAGGAAAGTCTTTTAAATGTCCTTCATATTTTTTATATGATTTTAGCCCTTTTGTATTTTAAAGGTTTAACCTTAACGACAATGCTTCTTTTGCATATTCTTTTGCTCTATTCTTATTCATTAAGCTAATACCTCCGTATTTTCTTATTGCAATTTTATCATAAAACAGCATTTTCTGATAGGCATAATATCTTTCATTTTCTTACTAACACTTTTCGTTTTTTAGCAGGAGCTTTCGTTTTCTTGCTGGCACCTTTCATTTTCTAGCTGATTATAAAATTTAAAAAAGACTAAGAAATGGAGTAAAAATCTCCAAATCTCAGGCCATATATCTTAAAAATAGGCTAAAAAACCTTAAAAAATGCTGTTTTATGCGCAAAAAAAGATTTGATACAAAGAAAATAGTGTATCAAACCTATGCTTTCTATATGTATAGGCACAAGTGTAGAAATACGGTTTCATTTTTCAATGGGTAGTTTCATTTTGTTGCAAATGGTTTCAAATGAAGAAACTAGATAAGGATGATTTAAAAAAGCACCTTTGATATTATCTCTGGTGCATAAATTCTATATTCTATCTCCAAAGGGTAGTGCTCGAATGTAGTTAGACATAAACTCATAATCAGGACTACCATCTTTAATTACAGGGAGTTTTATTTCAATATTTGGTAAAGTTTTGTTTGCTTGCCTTCCATAAGAATACTTATATTTTTCTCTTTTAATTAATGTAATAATAAATAATTTTGCATATTTATCAATATTTTTCTTAGCTCGTAATATGTATAAATCTCTTCCGCTATAAAATGGCTCATCTTGATAAAATGTGGATAGAACACTACCTCCACCTGCAACTGATATTAAGCCTGCATCTTGTGGTAATATATTATTGATTCTTTCAACTTTTGAACTTATGCCATTATTTTCAGCTGTTCTAGCAACAAAATTGATTTCGTGCACTTCTTCATTACATTTTGATAATTCTAAATTAACCCCATACTTTATATCAAAAAGTTCTGATAATATGAACGGTTTCCAATTTGTTGTATTGAAAGAAAGCGGCTTTTTATTGCTAGTCATTAACGAATCTTTAATAGTTCTACCGCTCTCTCTCTCTCTATTTTCAATTTCATTAACATATTCAGTCATATATTTCCAATTGGGTTTACCATCCTCCGTTTGTGGTAATCTTATAACAGTTTCAAATACTTTATCATTCTTTGGTTTTCTTCCATAATTCCATTTGAATTGTTCTTTATTCAATATTGTGCAAATAAACAATGCATTGCTCTCATTTAAATTAGGATTAACAAGAATTTCAACATCATTTGATAATGCAATTTTTCCTTCATGATAAAAACAATCAAAGCAATTACCGTTAGTTGATACTGTTATACATTTGCCTTCATAGGAACACTCATTTGAATATGTCGATACACCATTATTCAATGAAGTTGAACTTATAAACGGAATATCTCCTTCTTCTTCAGGAATACTACTAAATTTTTTAACTGAAATTTTGGGAAATACTTTCGAGATTTCAAATTCTTTCCATTTAGATAAATCAACCATAATCACACTCTCCTACTTTTAATCAAATATGAATAATAATTTCTAATAGTTTCTTCAAAATCACTTTCAGATAATGTTGAATAATCAGTTTTCATATATGCTTCGATTAACCACTCATCATCTTCATGAATATCGATATAAACGGATTTTAGTGGATCAGTTGTCTTTGTCTGATAATCACTAAGCCAACTATTAATCTTTTCTTTACTTAACCCTTTTTTCTTTTCTACTCTAGTATTTTTAAGAATTTTATAACCATCATCTTTACAATACATAAGATATGTTTTCTCGTTCGGTATTTTTCTTCCTTCACCATCTAATTCGTATTCAGTGTCATTGATTTTTTTAAAATGTGGAACACCCGTTTTAATGATAAATGTGGTTACTACAGTTGATGCAGCTACACCAAAAGTTCCATCTGCAAGAGAAAAAGAAGCCAACAAGGTATTGTTTTTTAGTAAATCTTTATGAAATTGTTCGGCATCAAAACCATTTGATTTTGAACTACCTATTGCAAATGCATAAGGCAATATAACAGCGAATAAACTTCCTTTTGGAAGGATTTCACATCCTTTTAAAACCAATTTAGCTGCTACAACATTATCCTTACCACCAAATGGAGGATTCATACAAGCGCCTACTTTGTAATTAGAATTATATGATGGAATTAAATCGTTAATATTGTTTAGTCTTAACATATCCCCGTTTAATGCTTGTATAAGATTTAGTCCAATGATTCTTAAAGTCGTTATATAAAACAAATAAATATAATCTTCATTTTCTATACCAGAAACTTTATTTCCATTTACATCGCTATAATTATTTATAATGTATAGTAAATAAGAAAGTGTAAAATTTCCAAATCCGCTACAGAATTCCACAAAGAAATCTTCTTCTTGTAAATCCAATAATTTCACCATGAAATTTGTGATATTAGCTGGAGTTGAAATTATACTATTTTTTCCGTTTTTATGAATATAAATATATTTGTAAATTGTTTCTGAAATTAACAACTTATCTTCATTAGTACCATATTGAATAATTGGAAATATTTTTTTAGCTATATCTTTCAAAAAATCAAGCAAAGAATAAATTGCACCATCTAATTCTTTTTTGCTTCTCATTGAAGTACAAGTCGATTTTATTAAAGAAGTTATAGAAGTTTTATTACTTGTATCGGTGAAAGAATATTTATCTATTTCGCCCCCACTTTTAACTATATTAGTTTGCATTTCATCAATTATTGAAACAATAGGATCACTATCATATATACCATTGATTACATTATTTCTAAATTCATCATTAAATAGCGCCAAGATGCACGTATTAACAAACAATAGTGAATCTTTTACCTCTGTATATTTTATGTGCTGATTTAACGAGCTAATTATTCCTTCGATTCTTGCATCTACATCATTAACACCAAATGATCGTTTCGCTGTAGAACTTGGTGCACTACTATAACTAGCTAGCAAATTAGGATGATAATCAGGTGTTTCCTTCCATTTAGCAAAAGTATTGTATTTGTTATAATCAATTAATGTCACCATTTCAGAACAATCTAAGTCATTCAATGAACAATAAACTAAATATTCAATTTTATTTGACTCTTTATTTATTTCTTGTGCTGCCAAAGCATATAGTTGGTGTTCTATTGCCTTGTTTTGCTCTTCCTTGTACTTATCAGGTGCCTTTAATTCAATGAACATGAAAATATCGTTACTGTGTGGCTTATAAACAATAATGTCAATTCTCGCTTTTTTCTTAGTGGGACGTCCAATTGAATACTCATTTTCAAACGCTATATCCGCCATATCATAGCCGAGTTCATTGACTAATTTAGTAACAATATAGGCACGCACATATTCTTCATCACCAGGAAGTTTAGAAATACTTCTATTATCTCTACGTTGGCCATAGTTAATTTGGTCTTTTGAAAAGTCAAATGATACAACTGCTTTATTGGTTGGCCATTGATTTAAATAATCTTCAACTTGTTTTCTAAATGCATTCATTATTCATTTACCTCTTTCAATTCGATATTGTTTTCTTTACAAAGCTGCACTATTTGCTTTCTAGCAACTGTTGTTGGTCTATTAAGACCGTTTTCCCATCTATTGATTGAGGTAAAAGAAACACCAAGCATATTTGCAAATTCTGCTTGTGTCATAATTAACTTATCTCGTAAGTCTTTTACTGCCTTTTGATAATCAATCATATGAAACCTCCAATTTTTGATTAGTGAGGCCTTGAAGTATCAAATTGTATAAATTATTGGAATTTATCAAAGTATAGAAAAAAGTGGGTTTTATTTACCTAAAATAGAGATTTTTTGGAAAATATGTGATATATTTGTAGAAAATTAGTGAAAACATTTGAGGTATCAAAACGTATACATTTTTATATTGCTTTTGATACCTCTTTTTTTATTGCTTATCACTTGATAAATTTTCCGTTTTATAGATGTATATAATACGGAGGTGATTAAGTTGATTTATGCTTATATTAGAGTTTCAACAAAACAACAAAATATCGATAGGCAGTATGTAGAAATTAAAGAATTTGGAGTAGAAGACAAATTTATCTATGTAGATAAAGAATCAGGTAAAGATTTTGATAGGACTAATTACAAAAAACTTATTAAGAAATTAAAAAAAGACGACCTACTAATTGTTAAATCAATAGATCGTTTAGGTAGAAATTATCGTATGATACTTGAGGAATGGGCTCATATTACAAAAACAATAGGTGCTGATATAAAGGTACTTGATATGCCACTACTTGATACTAGGATTGAAGGTAAAAATCTAGTTGGAAAATTTATAAGTGATATTGTTCTTCAAGTATTATCATTTGTTGCAGAAAACGAAAGAACAAATATTAAGCAAAGACAAATGGAAGGAATCAGAATCGCAAAAGAAAAAGGTGTTAAGTTTGGTAGGCCAAAAGTAGTCACGCCACCTAACACCAATGATATATTAGATAGATATATAAATCATGAAATAACAAATACTGAAGCAGCATCACTTATAGGAGTATCTAGAGGTACATTCTTTAGATTGGTTAGAGAACATAAAAAATGAAAAACTAGCCAATTTAAATATTGGCTAGTCTCTCATATGTTTCTTTACTTATTCTTTTGGTTTTTCATTAAGT
>ULOC01046721.1_pt1 | contig 10124 bp, 5 predicted proteins | sample 1952181 | NCBI WGS metagenome assembly ULOC01 (sample SAMEA4835592, study PRJEB28245) | human gut metagenome | biome: gut microbiome; material: fecal sample | place: Denmark | collected 2008
TTAATAAGAAAAATAAGGATTATCAAATAATGTGGGCAGCTGGACCAAATCAATATCAAGATATAAAATCTAAATTGAAACAGGAAAAAATTGATATTGATGAAATTGAAAATACGAAGATTGTTCCATACATATACAATATGGAGGAAATAATAAATATTGTTGATTTGGTTGTGTGCAGGAGTGGAGCAATGACAATAACAGAAATCTCAATAGTAGGAAAACCAGCAATATTTATACCATTTCCATTTGCAACAGAGAATCATCAAGAATATAATGCAAGGGTTCTTGAAAAAGTTGGAGCAGCAAAAATTATACTTGATAAAGATTTAAATTCTGAAGTATTAGAAAATGAAATAGAAAATATCGTTAATAACAAAAATAAAATGAATGAAATGTCTTTTAAGGCAAGTAGTTTAGCTATTAAAAATGTGGAAGATAAGATATATAATGAAATAAAAAAAGTTAAACAAAAATAAAATACAGTAATATATTTAATTGAAAAATAATTGATTAAATGACAAAAAATAAAATAAGATAGATTTGTAAATGCCTTAAAATAGCATGATACACTTCTATCTTATTTTTATATTGTCGAATTATGTCGAATAGGGTACCACGAATTTTCTTGATATTTACATAACTATGTACTATATTTAAAAGGTATGGATATAAGAGGGAGGAGGCATAGTATGAGTTATCTTAAAACACTCTATGGAAAAACCATATTAAATGATATGGATTCAGATGAACTAACAAAAGATAATGAAATTGAACTAGAATACTATCAAATAAAAAATACAGCAAAAAATAAACCATACGGAGTAGAAATAGTAAAAAGAAATATGAAAAATGATATTTTAAGTACTGAAGAAAAAATAGTAAATAATATATGTAATAAAGAAAATGAAAATATAAGAGTTTTAGAACTTCTTTTAAATAATAAAGTTACTCCAATTTCAGTTGATGATATCTTAGAAGATTTATTAAAAGAAAGAGTTATTTAAAACAAAATAAACTTAAATTATATTGTAATTTAAACCAAATAATTTAAGTTTATTTTTTGTTATACTTGCAAAAATTGTAATTTTGTTCTATTATATAATACAGTTTTATTTAGCAAGGAGGAAATAATGGCTGACAAATTAATTATTGTGGAATCACCTGCAAAGGCAAATACAATAAAAAAATTCTTAGGTGGAAATACAAAAGTAGTTGCATCTATGGGACATATAAGAGACCTACCAAAATCTAAGTTAGGTATTGATACTGAACATGATTTTGAACCCCAATATATAAATATTAGAGGAAAAGGAGATTTAATAAAGAGTCTAAAAAAAGATGCAAAAAATGCGAAAAAAGTGTATCTTGCAACTGACCCCGACCGTGAAGGAGAAGCAATTGCATGGCATTTAGCTCATATATTAGAAATTCCAGAAGATAGTGTTTGCAGAGTTACATTTAATGAAATTACAAAAGAAACTGTAAAAGAATCTATAAAAAGACCAAGAAAAATAGATATGAATTTAACAGATGCACAACAAGCAAGACGTGTTTTGGATAGAATTGTTGGATATAAAATAAGTCCAGTTCTATGGAAAAAAGTAAGAAGAGGATTATCTGCAGGTAGAGTTCAATCTGTAGCTGTAAAATTAATTGTTGATAGAGAAGAAGAAATTGAAAAATTCATTCCAGAAGAATACTGGAATATTTATGCTAATTTATTAGATGAAAATTCTAAAAAAGCTTTTGTCGCAAAATTCTATGGAAAAAATAGCAAAAAAGTTGATATTCACTCTAAAGAAGAAGTAGATAATATTTTGCAAGAAATAAAAAATCAAAAATATATTGTTACAGCTGTAAAAAAAGGAGAGAAGAAAAGAACACCTGCTCCACCATTTACAACAAGTACAATGCAACAAGAAGCATCAAGAAAATTGAGTTTTACATTAAAAAAGACTATGTCTGTTGCACAAGGATTATATGAAGGAGTTCATGTTGGAAATAGAGGTACAGTAGGACTTATTACTTATATGAGAACTGACTCTACAAGAATTTCAGAGGAAGCAAGAGCTGCAGCTAAAACACAAATTACAAAAGATTTTGGTGCAGAGTATTATGAAAATCGTTATTATAAAACAAAGCAAAGCGCACAAGATGCACACGAAGGTATAAGACCAACATATGTCGATTTGACTCCAGAGAGTATAAAAGAATTTTTAACAAATGACCAATACAAATTATATAGATTGATTTATAATAGATTTTTAGCAAGCCAAATGTCATCAGCAGTTTATGATACAATTTCAGCAAATATTGATGTGAATAATTATAATTTTAGAGCAAGTGGCCAAACACTAAAATTCAAAGGATTTATGACTTTATATGTTGAGACAGAAGACAATAAACAAGAAGAGGAAGAGGTGTCTGTCCCTGATTTAATAGAGGGGCAAGAGGTAATAGAAAAGAAAATAGATACAAAACAAAGCTTTACAGAACCACCTCCAAGATATACAGAGGCAAGCTTAGTAAAAGTACTAGAAGAAAAAGGCATTGGACGTCCAAGTACTTATTCTCCAACTATTACAACTATTTTAGATAGACATTATATAGAAAAAGAGCAAAAACAATTGGTTCCAACTGATCTTGGAAAAGTTGTAAATAAACTATTAACAGAAAACTTTTCAGATGTAATAAATGTTGAATTTACTGCAAAGATAGAAGAAGAATTTGACGAAGTTGCAGAAGGTAAAGAACAATGGAAAGAAGTTATAAGAGAATTTTATGGACCATTTGAAAAACAGGTTGAAAAGGTTGAAAAGGAACTTGAACATGTAGAACTTAAAGAAGAAGTATCTGATGTACCATGTGATAAATGTGGTAGAATGATGGTTATAAAATATGGTAGATATGGAAAGTTTTTAGCATGTCCTGGATATCCAGAATGTAAAAATGCTAAACCACTTGTTGAAACCATTGATGAACCATGTCCAAAATGTGGTGGAAAAATTCAAGTACGTAAATCAAAGAGAAAAAGAAAATTTTATATCTGTGAAAATAATCCTGAAAAATGTGATTATATTTCATGGAATAAACCTGGAAAAGAAGAAAAGAAAACAAGTAAAAAAACAACTAAAAAGAAAAAGTAAAAAGAAAGAAAAAACATTGATATAGAATATAAAATATATCAATGTTTTTTTGTACAAATTTGTAGAATAATATTGATTTATAAAAGATTATTTGATAATATTATTCTAGTATTATACGAGGGGGATGGAGTATGAAGAAACTAATGAAAATTGCAAGCATTGCTGCTATTTTTACGATATTAACTTTTAGTTATAGTGTATATGCAAGTAGCACTGGAAATTCTATACAAAAACAGGAATATTCAGAGGAGTTTCAAAAATGGCTGAAGCTAACAGATGAAGAAAAAGAAAAGGTAATTATGCCGAGAGCTTATGATGTAGAAGTAAGTCAAACAAGATCAAGTAATCCTTTATATAAAGCAAGATTACTAAGGTCAAGTATAAATTTGAAATATAATTTAAAAGATGTAATTCCTAGGAATCTTTCAATAAGAAATCAAAAAAGTACAAATTCATGTTGGGCCTTTTCAGCAATATCTTCACTAGAAACAAACCTTGCGTTAAGCAATTATAAAAGAGGTATAAACTTATCAAAAATATATGATTTTTCAGAGAGACATGCTGAATATGCTACAAGTAATGTGTTTTTAAACAATGGAATAAACGAAAAAGGATACAATAGAAATGCTGGAAGTGGTGGAGGTTATCCATATGCAGCTTCGTACCTTACAAACGGTAGTGGAGCTATTTTGGAAAAAGATATGCCTTTTGAAGATAATGAGGACATAATAGACGTAAGTAAAATAAAAAACAAGACTGTTGCAAGTCAGGTTTATGATACTGCTGTGTTTCCAGATTATAATAAACAAACATCAGAAAATAGAACAGCTATAATGAACCAATTGAAACAACATATACAAGATTATGGCTCAATATATGCGGGACTTCATGGCGCAGATGCAAATTCATCAAATTATTCTTGCTATAATCCTGATACAGCAGCAAAGTATTGTGGAGATGAATCTCATACAAGTGATCATGCTATTTCAATTATCGGATGGGATGATAATTACAGCAGAGATAACTTTGCTAAGGATTCAAAGCCAACTTCAAATGGAGCTTGGATTGTAAGAAATTCTTGGGGAGAAAGATTAGAGCTTGGAAAAGTTGCAGATGTAAAAACGGAAATATTTAATTTGTATAAAGAAAATTGTATTGCACAAGGATGGAATTCTGCGAGCGAAATTCCGGATAGTTTTTTGACAAGCCATGGATATATTATTGAAAATGGTATGGTATATCAAAAATATGGTGATAATGGAATTATATATGTTTCATATGAAGATGTAAATATTTCAAAAGAATTATTTGGAATAGTGAAGGCAACAGATACAGTAGATTATGATAATATATATCAATATGATGTATATTATCCAACTAATCTATTATATACAAGTGATTCAAAAATAATGTTATGCAATATTTTTGATAGAAAAAACAGTGAAAAAGAGTATTTGACACAAATTTCGTTATATGCTCCGCAGACATATACTTGCAGGGTTTTTGTTAATCCAAATGGAACTAATAAAAGTAAAAAAGATATGCAACAGGTTAAACTAAAGAGTGGAGACAGTGAAACATTTGGTACAGGTTATCATACATTAGAATTTGCTGAACCAATAGAATTAAAGGCTAAGCAATTTGCTGTTGTAGTTCAAATAGAATCAAATAATAGTAAAACATTATTTTCACTCGAATCGAAAGTTAATGAAGTATCTGCATTTAATAATGTAACAGTAGAAAAAGGCAAGTGCTTTAAAGCAAATGGTAATGATTTAGATAATTGTACATGGACTGATTTAGGAAACATTAATGCAGTATATCCTTCTATTGATAATGGAGATAGCACTATAAAGGCATTTACAACTAATGAATTGTATGATGAAAGTTTAAAAAATATTGAAATAACAACTAAACCAAATAAAACTTCATATTACGAAGGTGAAAATTTCGATAAAACAGGAATGGTTGTAAAAGCTTATTATAATAGTAAAACTAATCCATCAGCTATACTTGATAGTTCAAGTTATAGTATTACAAATGGAACAAATTTAAAAGCTGGACAGACAAGTGTTACAATTACATATCAAGGCAAAAGTGTAAATCAGTCTATTACTGTAGAAAAAAATACTGTTACAGATTTAAAAATAACGACAGCACCTTCTAAAACAACTTACAAAGAGGGACAATCTTTTGATAAAACGGGAATGATTGTTAAAGCAACTTACAAAAATGGTGATGTTAAGGAAATTAAAGATTATACAATAGAAGATGGAAGTAATTTAAAGGCAAATCAGACAAAGGTAACTATTGAATATGCAGATAAAAGTGTTGAGCAGAAAATTACAGTTACTCCAAATCCTTTAATAGAAATTAAAATTACAAAAGCACCAGAAAAAATAGAATATGTTGTTGGACAAAATTTTGACAAAACAGGAATGGTTGTTAAAGGAGTATTTCAAGATGGAGATGAAGAAGAAATACTAGACTATACAATAGAGGATGGAGAAAAACTTTCTATTGATAAAACTGAAGTTACAATAAAATATCAAGACAAAACTGTAAAACAAGCGATAAGTGTAGTTGAAAAACGTGTTAAAAGTATAGCTATTAATAAAAAGCCAAACAAATTGCAATATGTTCAAGGAAAAGAAGAACTTGACTTAACAGGTGGAAGCATAAGGGTAAATTATAATGATGATTCATACGAGATTGTAGAATTAAGTTCAGAAGATGTTAAAGTTTCTGGCTTTGATAATAATAAATTAGGCAACAATACTTTAAAGGTTAAATATAATGACATGGAAACTTCATTTGCAGTTGAAATTGTCGAAGAGAGAAAACCAGAAAATTCTAATTTTGATAATGCTAAATATAATATAAATAGCATAAAATATTATACATTTACAGATAAAAAGAAAAAAGAATATGCTTTAATAGATGTAACATTAAAAAATATATCTTTAAGCAAAAAAAATGACAGCACAGAATATTACTATTATTTATCATCTAATAAATCAGAAAATAATATTTCAAATTGGATAAAGGTTTCTGGAATAAAGAAATCAAATAATGATTTAACTTTTGTGATAAATACAAAAGATATTAACAATTTTGAGGATATATCAAATTTTGATAATTTATATCTATACATTAAAGAGGTTGCAAAGGTTGAAGGTAATCAATCTGTATTTGTGTCTAATGCATTACAAACAGATTCAGATGTAAATGCTGAAATATATGTTGATAATGTGAAAAAAGATGCTAAAAATACGGACAATACTGTATCTCCAGGAACAATTCCTCAGGCAGGAGCTAAAAATATAATTGTAATTGGTATTGCAGTTATATTAATTGTAGGCACAATTGCATATGTAAGATACAGATTTTTAAGAAAATATATTAAATAGCAAGTATGTAGAATAAAGGCAAACGCAGTTAAATATGCGTTTGCTTTTTACTGTTTTATATGATATAATTTTACATTAGTAAAATAGCGGGAGGTTCTTTAAAGTTATGCTTGTAAATAGTGAAATTTTAGAAGATTTATATGAAAATGCAGGAGCTAGCAGAAGACAAAGAGCAATAGAGTATCAATTAATGGGATATGTTAAAATTACAAAAGTACTTTATGAGAATCCATCAAATATGGAGATTTACAGCAATGTAAGGGGAAGCTCAGATATATATCATGTGTATATTAAAGTTGCAAATGGCGAACTTGATGATGTTACATGTACATGCCCAGATTATGAAAGAAGCTATGGAGCTTGTAAACACATTGTTGCAACTATGCTAGAATTTACTAGAAATAAAGAATACCAAAATATATTTGAGAAAAAAGAGCAAAGGGAAAATGTTGAAGAAAATCATATAGCAAGAAATTTTGAAGATGAAAAAAATTATGCTTTTAGACAATTAGTTGGTGCATTTTATAGTGCAGATAACAATGAAGATGTCGAACAAATTGAAAGAAAAATTCCATTACACAGCATAAAAATAGAACCTAAAATTATATATCATCAATACTCTAAGGATATGAAGCTTGAATTTAAAATTGGATATAAACAATTATATAAGCTAAAAAATCTGACAGAATTTTATGATAGAATGTTAAATAAGGAAAATTTTAAATATGGTGCTAAATTAGAATTTGTGCATCAGGAAGAAGCTTTTGAAGAAGATAGTATTCCTCTTTTAAAATACATTTTGAAATATGCTGAAATAATAAAATATACAAATGAATCATTAAACGGATATAATTATTATGGTTCTTCCTTAAGAGATGGATATATTACAGTTTCAAATAGTGGAATGGATGAGTTGTTTGACGTTCTTAAAAATAAACAGGTCGAATTTGAAACAGAAATTTCAAATAAAGTAGTGCTGTTTAGTGAAAATGAACCTAATATTAAATTTGAAATAGTTGAGGAAGATAAAGGAGAGTATGTATTAAAACCAAAAGGATTTGATGTTTTTAAATATGAAATTTTTAAAGGCAGGCAATATACGTACATGCTGTATAAAAAAGCAATATATCGTTGTAGTAAAGATTTTGAAGATACAACATTAAAACTTTTAGAAATATTTAGAGAAAATTATACATCTGAAATTAAATTTCACAAAAAAGATATGGAAAATATGTTTTCGGTTGTGTATCCAAGGATAAAAGATAAAATTGAAATTCAAGAAATGCCAAATGAGGATATTGAAAAATATGTTCCAAAAGATTTATTTGTAAAGGTATTTTTGGATGTAAACGAAGAAAATTTTATAACAGCCGATTTGAAATTTGTATATGGAGAAACAGAGTTTAATCCTTTATTAAAAGAGACAGTAAATGTAGCAAGAGATATAGGTGGAGAAAATTCAGTTTTAAATATGTTTTTAAAATCAGGATTTATGCTTGACAGAAATAGTAATAGATTGATACTTGTTAAAGATGATTTAATATATGAATTTTTGTCTACTGATATAGAAGAATATATGAAAAAATTTGAAGTTCTTGCAACAGATAGTTTTAAGAAAAGAGAGATTAGACAACCAAAAGCAGAAAGCTTAGGGGTGCGTATTGAGAATAATCTACTTAATATAGATTTTTCGAAACTTGATTTTGATTTGTCAGAACTTGCTGATGTTATGGAAAAATATAAGCTTAAAAAGAAATATCATAGATTAAAGGATGGCAGTTTTTTAAGTTTAGAGCAAAATGAAACAATGGACCTTTTGGAAGGAATAACAGAAGATATAGATGTAGACTATAATAAAATTCAAAAAGGCGAACTTCACTTGCCTGTTTATAGAAGCATGTATTTGGATAGATTGCTTAAAAATTTTGACCAATCTACTATTAATAAAAATGATGAGTATAACAAATTTATAAAAAATATAGATAAAAAAGAAATTGACGAAGAGGTTACAATGCCAAAGGAGTTGAATGCAGACTTAAGATCATATCAAAAAGTGGGCTTTGAATGGCTTTCACTTTTGGACAAGTATCAACTTGGTGGAATTTTGGCTGATGATATGGGACTTGGAAAAACTCTTCAAATGCTTGCAGTTATTCTTGCATATGTTGAAAATGCACAAAAGCCAAAAGCAAGTATTGTTGTATGTCCAAGTTCGCTTACACTAAATTGGCTTAATGAGGCTTGTAAATTTGCACCTTCTTTAAAGGCTATGGTAATTCATGGAAATGCCCAAGAAAGAAAGGAGCAAATACATAATATTGATAATTACAATCTTGTTATTACATCATATGATTTGCTTAAACGTGATTTAGATGAGTATATTGAACTAGATTATAATTTTCAATATATTATTGCTGATGAAGCGCAGTACATAAAAAACAATAATACACAAAATGCTAAGGCAATAAAAGAAATTCATGCAAAAACAAGATATGCACTAACTGGTACGCCAATTGAAAATTCTTTATCAGAGCTATGGTCAATTTTTGATTTTATTATGCCTGGATATTTGTTTAGATATAAAAAATTTAAAGATTTATATGAAGTACCAATTGCAAAAGACAATAACGAAGAAAGTATGGCAAGACTAAAAATGCTTATCGAACCATTTGTGCTAAGAAGAATAAAAAAGGATGTATTAACTGAGCTTCCTGATAAAACAATTACAGTTTTAAATAATGAAATGCAAGGTGAACAACTAAAAATTTATGCTTCATACATGGCACAGGCAAGACAAGAGGCTAAAGATGAAATAATACAAAATGGATTTGAAAAAAGTCAAATAAAAATACTTGCTTTGCTTATGAGGTTAAGACAAATTTGTTGCCATCCATCTTTGTTCTTACAAGACTATACTGGAGAGAGTAGTAAACTTACACAATGTATAGAAGTTATGAAGGATGCTGTTCAAGCAGGTCATAAAATTTTACTATTTTCTGGGTATACAAGTATGTTTGAAATAATTGAAAAAGAACTAAAAAAAGAAGGCATTGAGTATTTTAAATTAACTGGACAGACAAAAGTTGGAGATAGAATTAGACTTGTAGATGAATTCAATCAAAATGAAAATATAAAGGTATTTTTAATTTCACTTAAAGCAGGAGGTACAGGACTTAATTTAGTTGGAGCAGACATGGTTATACACTATGATCCTTGGTGGAATTTATCTGCAGAAAATCAAGCAACAGATAGAACATATCGTATAGGTCAAAAGAAGAATGTACAAGTTTACAAACTTATTACAAAAAATTCTATTGAAGAAAAGATATATGAATTGCAACAAAGAAAAGCTGAACTTGCAGACAATATGCTTTCAACACAGCAGACATTTATAAGTAAATTGTCTAAAGATGATATTATGGCTTTATTTGAATAAGTCTATTAAATAGGAAGTACTATATTATTATTGCAGAAAAGTTTTAGTTTAAAGTAGCTTGAAATTACAAAATCTTAATTTATTTTTGGGAGGAGGTCCAAGTAACGTCGCGGACAGGGGCCCGAAAAT
>ULOC01036565.1_pt1 | contig 10116 bp, 12 predicted proteins | sample 1952181 | NCBI WGS metagenome assembly ULOC01 (sample SAMEA4835592, study PRJEB28245) | human gut metagenome | biome: gut microbiome; material: fecal sample | place: Denmark | collected 2008
AAAGTTCGTAAGTTTTTATTTTAAATATGAAATATAAAAAAGATGATTTAGAACATTAGAAATCTAAATCATCTTTTTTTAATCTTTTTTTCAATACGTTTCACTAATTTCATGCTTGATTCAACTTCTTCATCTGTTCTATTAGTAAACTCAGAAATTTCTCCTACATCACCGTTTGAAAGAAGATTATATCTACTTGCATGAATAATTTTGCTAATTGTTATTAAATTATCATTTAAATCAACTTGATTTCCAATAGTTTCTCTTATACATTCTCCAACAATATTTACAATTGTTGCGACATCCTCTTTTAATTTTATGTGAGTACCAACGTTATCAACTGTTCCGAATGGATATAATTTATTAACTAATTGTTTTAAATTTATAGACATAGGTATTTTTGATGATCCACATAAATTAAACGTATAATCATCGCCTAAAGCTATACCAAATTCACCTAATATAGACATCATCGTTTGTATTTTTATATGAATATCTTTACTACTAAAATCTGGATTTTCATTATAAAATAATCTATATATTTCTATTAATTCTTTTGAGTCATCATCAAGAGTCACAGATTTTGCTTTTTCCAAATGATAAATTTGACTCGTAATATTCATAATTTCTTTAGCAAGTAAATTAATATTAGCACAATTGTCAACATCATACTCATGATTATTATAATCAATTTTTATACCATGATCTAATTCATATTTAACTTTATATCGATCATAATATTTGTCATATTGCTCTTTTTTACTTTTTTCATACAGAACCATATGTGCATCATTATATTTAACAAGTTCTGAACCATTTATATCACAATAATAAATATACAATAATTTTTCTTCACATCCCTTTAGTATGGTTCTTATGATAGTTATATTTTCTAACATATTATTATGATTGTGGTTATTGATAAAATCATCTATTAAATCATTCATCTTATCTTCATTCATTTCCAAAAAATGAATAATACCTTCATATTTAAATTCTATACTGCTATCATTAACATTTAAATTTCTACTAATTTTTATTTTTTTCATAATTTAAACCTCCTGAATTTAAAACTTTGATTATTTATTGTTATTCATTACGTTTGTATTGTCTCCATCTTCTTTTTTAATAAAATTGTTTCGCACAACATTATACTAAAAGCTAAGCTTATTATACTATATCTATGTAGCATTAAAAATATATAAAATTTATGAAATATATTAATAATAATTTATCAAATATAATTATTTTTATGTTTTCTAGTTGTTCTCTCCACGAACTTTTTTCTTTCCTTCATAAAATAAAGTGGAAGGAGGAAAAAATGGAAGAATTAGAAAAGAATTACGACGTTAACAATTGTACAGATACAAATCAAGATGACTGTTTATGTAGAGTCATTAATTGTTTAAAACAATGTGGTCCAACAGGGCCTTTGGGCCTACTGGACCAAGCAGTATATTAGATAGTTATGCTATGGTACATGATGAAACAGATACTACGGTAGCAAAACAACAACCTGTATTATTCCAAACTACAAATTTGTCTAATAAAATTTCATATAATCCTGCAACTGGTGATTTTTCAATTCCAGAAAAAGGAATTTATATTATTCATTGGTGGATTAATGCAAGACATAGCGACAAATCTGATAATTCTTGTGAGTCAAAAGCTTTGGGAATTGAATTCCATCAATTTTGGCCAAATGATGTTCTGATTGCCCACTCTTCTACACATAATAAATTAACTTGCTGCGATACTGGAACGATCAACGGAAATGCTATTTTTGAAGCTTTACCTGGAGCAAGTTATCGACTTATTAATACTTCTGACGTAGATATTAAATTAGTTCCAAATGATTTATATTCTGGATGTGTATCAATAACTAAAATAAGTTAACTTTCTATAAAAAAACTCGAATATATTATTCGAGTTTTTATTTTATAATATCATAAAGATTTGCTTTCTTATATATAAGTAAATCTTTTACACTAATTTCTACTTGATATCCTATTTTACCTGCACTAAAAATAATTGTTGAAAATTGATCAGCACTTTTATGAATAACAAGAGGATAATCTTTTACCATTCCAATTGGAGAGCAACCACCATGTATATAACCAGTATATGAAAGTAAATCTTTTTGTTTTAACATTTCTAATGATTTTTCTGATACTATTTTTGCTGCTTTTTTCAAATCTAACTCTTCTATTACCGGAATCATGAATACATAAATTTTTTTATTTTTAGATATTGTTACTAAAGTTTTAAAAACTTGTTCCGGATTTTCATCTAATACTTTTGCTACTTCTATACCACTTATTGCTTCTTTCTCATTATAATAATAACTTTTATATGGTATTTTTTGTTTCTCTAATATTCTCATTACATTTGTTTTTTCTTTCACTTTATCACCACTTTATTTCTATTGTATCAAAGATTTGTCTTTTTGAATGAATTATTTTATACTGAATATGGTGATTTCATGAAAGTAGAACATACATTAAAACCTATTTATCATAAAGATTCTAAAGTTTTAATATTAGGAAGTATTCCATCAGTCAAATCAAGACAAGAAAAATTTTATTATGCTCATCCACAAAATCGTTTTTGGAAAACTCTGAGTACTATATATGAAGAAAAAATTCCACAAACAATAGACGAAAAACTTTCATTTTTAAATAAACATCATATTGCTTTATTTGATGTCATTCAAAGCTGTACTATAAATGGATCAAGTGATAGCTCTATTAAAGATATCATTCCCAATGATTTAACCCCAATCTTAATGAATAGTCAGATAAAAGCTATTTTTACAACAGGAAAAAAAGCATACTCACTTTATCAAAAGTATATTTTTCCTAAAACAAAAATAAATGCCATTTATTTACCCTCTACTTCTCCTGCTCATTGCAGAAAAGGAATTGATCAGTTTCTCATTCAAGAATACCAAAAGATTAAATACTATACGAATGAAATAAAAAAATAATATCATAATAAAAATGGTGAATAAAATGAAAGAAATTTATTTCGCATGTGGATGTTTTTGGAAAGGACAAGAATATTTTAGAAATATACATGGAGTGATAAAAACAGAAGTTGGTTATGCTAACGGAAAGAAAAATCATCCTAACTATGAAGATGTATGCCGAAATAGTGGTCATGCAGAAACAATTAAAGTTTATTATAATCCTTACCAAATATCACTAATAAAACTATTAGATTTTTTCTTTTTATTTGTCTTACCAATCAAAAATAAAAAGCCACAATATCGAATAGGCATTTTTTATTCTGATGTCCAAGATCAAAAAACAATAAAAGATTTTTTTACGAAATTACAAAGAAGATACCATAAAAAAATAAAGATTGACATATCTATATTAAGAAATTATACAATGGCTGAAGACTATCATCAAGATTATTTAAAAAAACATCCTTTCTCCAAGTTTCAACTTTCAAATCGTATTTTACAAAATTTAAATATCGAAAATAAAGCAAATATGAATCCACTTTATTTTTATGTTACAAAAAAAGGAGGAACTGAACCACCCTTTTATAATGCTTATTGGAAATTACAAGAAGAAGGAATTTATATTGATGTTGATACACATACTCCCCTATTTTCATCAAAAGATAAATTAAATTATAATGATGGATGGCCTTGCTTTTCAAAACCTATTTGTCAACATACAATTATTAAAAAAGTATGCATTTCAAAGTTTCAACTAAAAACTAAATTGTGTTCCAAAACAAGTCATAATCATTTAGGATATTTATGTTATAAAGAAGGATTCAAAAAATATTATTGCATTAATAGTATATCTTTAAAATTTGTCCCCAAAGAAAAAATGAAAAAAGAAGGATATCAAAATTATCTACAATATTTATAAAACAACAATCATTTTTGATTGTTGTTTTCATAATTCCATATTCCTAATTTTCCTTTTACCAAAATTGGATGTTCTAATCTTTGTATATCTTCTATAACCCATGCATATCTACCTTTTTCATAATGACCACATAATTTTTCTATAGGGTTATTTTCTATAGTTTCTAAAAACTTTTCATCCATATAAATACAATTTACTAACTTTCCTTTGGCAATAATATGACCATATAAAAATTTTTTAGAAGGTAAAAAAGTAATCAATTTTTTTATTCTTTCATCTTGTTCTGGTACCTTTGTAAGACCAGCATGAATATAAATTTCACCACGATAGTTTGTTTTCCAACTTCTTGTTTCTACTTTTTTTATACCATCTGCAACCAATGATGCAAACGGTTCTTTAATTGTTATTACTTTCATCTTGTAATACAGAACAAATTGCTTGATGGATTACTTCCATAGAATGATTTAATTTTGCTTGTTCTTCCTCATTTAACGGAAATAATACTTGATCTTTTACTCCATCTTGATTAATAATACTTGGAGTACTAATAAATACATTTTCTTTTTCATGATATGTAGAAACAGAAAGAATTGTGTTTTCATTTCCTAAAATAGCATTTGTAATACGTACTAAGCACATTCCAATTCCATAATTAGTAACTCCTTTTCGTTGAATCACTTCATATGCAGCTTTTCTTACATTTTCACAAATGGCATTTAAATCATCATCTGATAAATAAGAATAAATGCTTTCCAATCCAACACTTGCATGACTCCAGGGTACAAATTCACTATCCCCATGTTCTCCTAATACATATGCATGAATATTTTTGGCATTAATGTCTAATTTTTCGCTAATTAAATAACGAAGACGTGAAGTATCCAAAGTTGTTCCAGAACCAATAATATGACTAGCAGGAAGATTTGACAAGCGATATGTAAAATAACTCATAGCATCAACTGGATTTGTTGCAATCAAAAATAATCCGTGAAAACCACTATTCATAATTTTAGGAATTAAATCTTTAAAAATTCTATAATTTTTCTTAATTAAATCTAACCTAGTTTCACCTGGTTTTTGATTAGCACCAGCACAAATACAAACAATTTTAGCATCTTTACAATCGTCATAAGTACCTGCTTTAATTTGAACTTTACTTGGTGCAAATGGAATACCATGGCTCAAATCCATAGCTTCTCCAGCTACTCTTTCTTCATTAATATCAATTAAAACCAATTCTTTTACAAAAGTTTTTTGATTCACTAAAGCATAAGCATAACTCATTCCAACATTACCGCATCCTACAATAACCACTTTATTTTTCATTTTATATCCTCTTTTCTATGCGATAACATTATAACATAAAATCAAAAATACTAACAAATTATAAAATAGATAATAATTTTAAAAAAGCTAAAAGAATAAATAAATATCCACTAAAAATAGATAAATCGAAATGAGTTTTTTTAGATAAAAATAAAGAACATAATACTGCAAATTGAATACTAAAAAAACTAAATAAAAAAGCAATAAAAAAAATTGAAAAAACAGAAAATGTTGAAGTTGATAAAATAAAACCTGTTGCAAGTGAATCTAGTGACAAAATAAATGCTAAAGGAATTGCTTCATGAATTGATAATTTATTGGAATGATCATAATCAGCTTTTGTATAATCTAAATAAATTTGGATCATAAAATTGATTTTAAATATTTTAATTTGAAATGTATGCCTTTTTAAATTTGTTTCTAATAATTTCAACATTCCAAAAAGAAATAATAATAGAAAAGAAAGAAATTGAATCCAATATATCGATATATAATTTTTAATTATAATTCCAAAAATAATAGAACATAATAACATGATACTAGAAATAAAACTAATAACTAGCGAACTATAATAAGGAATCTTAATTTTATGTAACGCATAAGATAACCCCATACAAAAAGTATCTATTGAAAGAGTAAATAAAAATAATATCATTTCCATAAAACATCACTTACCATAATTTATGTACATAAAGTTTTTTTGATTGGACAAAAAAAGAGATGAATCATCTCTTTTTTAATTTTACTTTAGATTTTAATGTTTGAAGTATTTCTAATTGTTCTTCTTTATATTGATAATAAAGTTGATAAAAAGCATTTCTTTTTTTGGTATTTTCAAAAGAATTAAAAATATGATGTTTACAATCTTGTAAATGAAGAGGCAATTGATCAACAAACATATGAATTCCTTTTAAACGATTTAAAACATCTCTATGAAAAGTATCTTTCTTTTGTAATTGAATTTGAAAAATTCCTCCATACGAAACTTCGTCAGTAAATGGTCCATCATATATAATTTTTTGTTGTATATCATCATATTCAGTAACTCTTTGATATTCTTGATGATAACTCCATTCTCCTTCCATTTGTAAACCATCCTCTTGTTCTTTTGTTAAAATACCTAAATAATATGTTTTTCTTTGTTTACCAAATGCGGATAACTTTGTAAGAGAAATCCCTTTTCCATCATATATTTCCCCTGCTACATAGCATTTTCTTTGAAAATTATGATTTTTATATTCTTCTAATATTCCTTCAAACATTCCATCAAGTTTCATTACTAAATCTCCATATAAAACAATTTCATGATGAAATTGATCAAAATAAGTTCCAGTTAATTCATAAATTTGATGTGTATAACTACGCGTTGTATTCATATTATCCTCTTTTCTATTCAACTGATTTTAACGCTTCAATCATATCTATTTTTTTCAGTTTAAAATATGTTACTACTTGCATAATAATCGCAAATATAAAAGTCAATAATGATGCATAAATATAACTAGAATATTCTATCTGTTCTAATAATAAAGTTTCATCATTTTGTAATAGATTAACAATTTCATGATGTATCATTGGTGTAATAATAAGCCCTATAATAATTCCAACAATAACCATAATAATAGTTTCACGATATATATAACGTTCTGCTTCGCCATCAGTATACCCTAATACTTTTAATGTTGAAATTTCACGAATTCGCTCACTAATATTAATTGATGTCAGATTATATAATACAGAAATTGCTAATAATGATGCAATAATAATTAATACAAAAATGACATTATTTAAACCACTAATTCCACTATTTACATCATGTAATAAATCATTAGAAAATTGAACACTTAATACATTACCTGAATCTAGTAATGAATTAGCAATCTTTGTTTCATTATTTATTTTATTTTTTGATACAATTACATTTCCATTCCATTTGGTTTCAAATGTTTTTTCATATAATTCTCGTGTCATATAAATATAATTAGAAACATAATTTTCTATAATATCGCCAACAATTACTTGATATGTATTTCCATCTCCATCTTCTAAAGTAATCTTATCACCTTTTTCAATATCACATCGTCTTGCAATTTGAGTCGTTACATAAACCTCATTGTTAGATAATTTTTTAGTTTTATGATCATGATTACTTTTTAACACAAAATATTGATAAAAGGTTTGATCTGCTTCTTCTGGTGCTATCACATATGCGTCCATATCATCTGTTGTGGTATTTACTTGAAATATCGTTTGATTTAATAATAAAGGGCTTTTAATAGATTTTTCTAAATCTTCATTTAATTCATTTGAAATAGTAGTTATTGAATTTTTTAAAACAATCATATTATCATATTTTAAGATTTCATGATATTGTTTAGCACCAACTCCATCAATGCTATCTTGAATTCCAAATCCAATTAAAATTAAAAATGTACATCCAGCAGTTCCAACAATTGTCATAAAAACACGCTTTTTATAACGAGCAATATTTCTGATGGTAATTTTCCATGAAAATGAAAAACGATTCCACAACCAAGAAATTCGTTCTAGCATAATGCCTTTCCCACTTTTAGGAGATGCAGGTCTCAATAATTCTGCAGGTCTTAAACGAAATACTTGATTACAAGAATAAATTGTAACAGCTAACATTAATAATGATATAAAAATAAGTAACACGAAAAATAAAGAAAAATGAAATTGGTATTGTAAATCTGGCATTTCTACTGGAAAGCAACTATAGAAAAGTGGTGTTAATACATAACTACCAAAGAAATATCCTAAAAGAGTTCCTAGCATTGTACTAGTCAATACATATATAACATAATGTCTCATAATTCCTAAGTTAGAAACTCCAATTGAAGTCATTGCCCCCATTTCACTTCTTTCTTCTGTGATCATACGCATCATTGTATTAGATGTCATAAGTAATACTACTACTAAAAAGAAAAAAGGAATAATATTTGCTAAAATTTGAACTTCATCATATTGCATTTCTAATATTTTATAGGATATAACACTATCATATCTATCCAAAAGATACCATTTACTTTCACCAACCATGGCAATTGCATCTTCTAATTTTTGAATATTTTCTTGATATGTAGCATTTGGCATCATATTATTTAAAGTTTTTAATTGATCTAACTTTGTCACTAAATCAGAAGTTAATTCATCATAACGACGTTGTTCTGCTTTCTTTTGAATTTGTTGAATCTCTTTCTTTAAAGTTTCAACATGTTTATTATATTCAGTAGAATAAATTTGATATTCTGTTGATTGATTCATTGTCAGATATATTTCTGTATAAGCATCATATTGGAACACATCTTTCAAAACAAAAAGATACGAATATAATTTACCATCACCAATTTGACTACTTCCATAATTAGTACCAGTATATAATGGAGAATGAATCGTACCGGTAACTTTAAAAGTTTTATTTTTTAAATCATTTTGATTTTCAGGTTCAGTAATTTTAATAATATCTCCTACTTGATAATGAGAAGCATCAGCTAAGCATTCATCATTTTGTCGGGGCATAGTTCCTTCTACTAGTTGAAAACCATTTATTTCATCCTCAATTGCATGTATTTTAACTGTTTTACTATCATCCAATACTTCTTTGGAATAACTACCTACTGCTTGATTTACAGATTTTAACTGCTTTAAACTTTTCACATCTTGATCTGTTAAACCTAGTGTTCCAGTAATTTTTAAATCCATCAAATGAGTATCATCATAATACTTTTTTTGGACATTTTTAATACTTGGTGCACATAACTGTAAACTACCAAATAAGGCAGCACCAATAAATACAATTACAATTAAGGAAAAATAACGCCCAAATGATTTTTTAATTTTACGAATGGTATTTTTTAATAACATATTATCACCACACAATTTCTTTCACAGATTTTGGGTGTTCATTTATTTCAATATGATCTACAGTACCATTTTTAATATGGATTACTTTATTAGCAATTTCAGCAATCATAGCATTATGGGTAATAACTACTGTTGTAATTCCCATATTATGACTGGTATTTTCCAATAATTCAATTACTTTTTGCCCAGTTTTAGAATCTAAAGCCCCAGTTGGCTCATCGCATAATAGTAATTTAGGTTTTTTTGCAATTGCTCTTGCAATAGCAACACGTTGCTGTTCACCACCTGATAATTGTGCTGGAAAATTATTCATTCTCTTTTCCAAACCAACTTGTTTTAAAACTTTTTTAGGTTCTAAAGCTTGATCACATAATTCACAAGCCAATTCTACATTTTCTAATGCAGTCAAATTAGGAATTAAATTGTAAAATTGAAAAACAAAACCAATATCTTTACGACGATAATAAACTAACTCTTTTTTCTTCATTTGATCAATACGTCTTCCGTCAACTGTGATTTCACCAGAAGTTGCATAATCCATACCACCAAGCATATTTAAAATAGTCGTTTTCCCTGCACCACTCTGTCCTAAAATAACAACTAATTCACCTTTATCAATTGTAAAAGAACAATCATGTACTGCAAGTACATTTATTTCACCGATATACTCTTTCTTCACCTTTTTAAATTCAATGAGAGGCATATCATCCCTCCTAATCTATCTAAATGTATTATAATATAAATTATTTAATAAATCAAAAAAAGATACTCAAAAAGATATTTTCATAAAAACAATTGACATTTTCTATTTTATCATGTAAAATGAAAGACGTAGCGTTGGAGTAGTACTCAAGAGGCTGAAGAGGCGCCCCTGCTAAGGGTGTAGGTCGGGCAACTGGCGCGAGAGTTCAAATCTCTCCTACTCCGCCATATGAATTAAAAACCATCACAGATGGTTTTTTTATATAAAAAAAGCAGAAATTAGATTATAATACCTTTAAAGTTCACACTAAATAAA